>Ga0255768_10000979_pt1 | contig 30059 bp, 28 predicted proteins | sample 071ome_33_FD_179983 | JGI IMG/M metagenome (GOLD analysis project Ga0255768, IMG submission 179983) | Coastal salt marsh microbial communities from the Groves Creek Marsh, Skidaway Island, Georgia - 071412AT metaG (version 2) | ecosystem: Environmental > Aquatic > Marine > Intertidal zone >...
CCCGGTTTCCTCGGCAAGACGTCCGAGCCCGGCCAGCATCTCGTCGGTGCACGCCGGCGCAAACCGGGGCGTGATGATCGGCCGGACCAGGCCTCGACCAGCGTCGATCGCAGCGATATCGGCGATCGACCGACGGCTCGCGTCGATCCCCGAGACCGCATCGTGATCTCGGTAGAAATCCGGCGTGCCGGTCGGGTGATCCATCGCCACGCGGCCGACGAACGCCCGCTGACCCTGCGCAACGCAGGTCTCGGCCAGGATCGCGGTCGCCTCGTCGTGAACCGACGAGAGGTAGGCCGCCGTGGTCGTGCCGTGGCCGAGCAGCGTCGCCACCAGATCGGGGTACACCGCCTCGGCAACGGCCCGATCAGCGAAGCTCGCCTCCAACGGGAACGTGTAGGTGAACAGCCACTCGTCGAGCGGGAGATCGAGCGCCGTGCCGTTCTGCTGCCACTGCGGCGCATGGAGGTGCAGGTCGATGAACCCCGGAGTCAGCACCTGGTTCTCGCCGAGCACCCGGTGATCGACTGACGCCTCGGCGAGTACCCGCGCCGCCTCGGTTCCGGCCCGCTCGACCGCCGTGATCTCGCCGTCGACCACCGAAATCACGACGCGGCCGGCCTCGAGGTGATCCGGGGTGGGTGTCTGGAAGCGGTTTGCCTCGACGGTGAACGAACTCATGTGGCGGCCTCGTCGTCCGGAAACTCGTCCGCGTCGTCCTTGTGCTCGGGTGTCGACGTGTCGCTCACGAAGCGATCAACCCATCGCCCTCGTTGCGGATTCCCCGGCGAGCATGACCATCTCGGGATCGTGACCGTTCGGTACCAAATTGAGGGTCACCCCGTCGATCCCCGCGTCGATCAGCTTCTGCATCTCCTCACCGAACGTGTCGGCATCGCCGATCGTTGCGACGCCGCGATAGAAGTCCGCAACCTCGGCCGGCCAGCCCTTCATCGCAACGAACGCATCGACGGAGGCGTGGGCCTCCTCCATGGTGCGCCCGATCACGCCCATCACCAGCTTCGTGACCTTGATCTCGGACCGGTCGCGACCAAGACGCTCACAGTGGGCATCGAGCGCCTCCAGCTTGCGCGGAATCTCGTCGGGCTGGCAGGTCAGGTTCGACTCGTCGGCGTACTGGGCGACCATACGAAGGGTCTTCTTCTCACCGGAGCCGCCGATCATGATCGGGATCTTGCTCAACGGGGCCGGCTGATTGATCGCCTCGACCACGGTGTAGTGATCGCCCGAGAAGGTCGGACGTTCGTCCGCGAGCATCGGGATGATGATCTGCAGCGCCTCCTCGAGCTTCTCGAACCGCTCGGTGAACGTGTTGAACGGGATGCCGAAGGCGTTGTGCTCCAGCTCGAACCAGCCCGAGCCGATACCGAGCGTGGCCCGCCCACCCGACACATGGTCGAGGGTGGTGACGGTCTTCGCAAGCACGGCCGGGTTGCGGTAGGTGTTGCCGGTGACGAGCGACGACAACCCGATCGAGCTTGTGTGCTGCGCAAGCGCAGCCAGCATCGTGTAGCACTCAAACATCTCGGCGTCGGGATCACCGATACCGGGCAGCTGGTAGAAGTGATCCATCACGAAGAGCCGGTCGAAGCCAGCCGCTTCGGCCGCCTTCGCCTGGGCGACGACCTGGTCGAAGATGTTCCCGCCTCCGGGGTAGGAGAAGTTCGGGATCTGGTAGCCGAGCTTGGTCATGGGCATCGTCCTCTCCGCGCCACCGTGGCACGCTGGCGTCACCCTAGGTCGCTCCGTCTGACATTTCAGACTGAGGGTGTCAGTGGCGTGCGGGGCTGTCGGTCATCGCAGGCATGATGAGCCGGTGGCCGACGAGATTCCCGAACTCAACCTGCAACGCCTCACCGACGAACTCGAGGCGGCAGTCGACCTGGCCGCCGCTCTGCCCGACGACACGCTCACGCACCTGGCCGCCGCCATACGCGACGAGATCCGTCGACGGGCCCGCGAAGGCGGCAACCACGACGCCATCATCGAGGAGGCCTTCCAACAGGCGTTCGGGCGCGACGGTCTCGGAGCCGCCCCCTGGGTTGAGGGCGACGTCATCGTGTGCCCCGGCGCCACGATCGCCAAGAGCCGCACCTCTCACCGGTCGCGTTTCATCAGTGTCGACGACACCTGGGTCTGGGATTCGATGGATCTGATCGTCGAGGAAAAGAAATCGCATCCCGGCAAAGACGAGGGATTCAAGGCCGTCGCGCTCGTCCCCGTCATCGAGGGCATGGAACTCGACCTCGTCACCATCAAGGGCCGCAACGGCGTGCTCAATGCCGAACGCATCGTCTCCTACGAAGTGCAGCGCGGCGAACTGATCGAGGTGAGTGCCCGCACGATCGAGTTGCGCGACCTGCCGTGACGGCGGCTGGTCAGTCGGTCATCGCCGCGAACTGGCAGCTCAGCCAATCGACCTGATCGGCCCAGTACCGGCGGGCCGGCTCGGTGCCCTGCCAGAAGCGAACGCCGTGAGGCACACCCGGGTAGACGTGGAGCTCGGTGTCGACCCCGGCAGCCATCAGCCGTTGGGCGTAGGTGATGTCCTCATCGCGGAAGCCATCGGCGCCGCCGACACACACGTACGACGGCGGGAGCCCCGAGAGATCGGTGGCCCGCGCCGGCGCCGCATCGGCGGGAACATCGCCACCGCGGCGGCTGCCGAGATACGCGTTCCATCCGAAGTCATTCGAGGCCTTCGACCAGATGGCAAGGCCCTCGAGCTGTGAGGAGGCCGTGGTCATCGTGTCGTCGATCATCGGACAGTCGAGGAGTTGGAAACGCACAGGGATCCCTCCGTCACGGGCTCGAAGGCCGAGCGCGGCACACAGGCCACCGCCGGCGCTCACACCAGTGATACCGATCTTGCCGGCGTCGATACCGAGATCAGTGGCGTTCGCGATCGTCCACCGCAAGGCCGCCTCGCAGTCGTCGATCGCAGCCGGGTAGGGGTGCTCGGGGGCCAAGCGGTACTCGACGGAAACCCCGACGATCCCGAGCTTCGGACAGAGCTCGTCCATGCTGGAGTCGTCCATTGCGCAGGAACCGGCCACATAGCCGCCACCGTGGATGGAGAACAGGCAAGGCAGCGCTCCATCGGCATCCACCGGTCGATGGACCCGAACGACCACGGGCGGATCCTGCGACACCGTGTGCTCGGTACGTTCGACGGCATCGCTGAGCTGCTGCTCGCCGACGAGACCGTTACCGCGCAACTGCGACAGGACGTCCGGGGTGAAGTCCGGCACGATCGCTGCGAGCGCCGGGTCGAGGTCGGGGTGGAGTTCGGGAGCGTTCATCAGGTACCTCCGGTGCTGGCGAGCCGACGTGCGGTCAGGATCGTTGCGCACACCGCCACCGAGCGTAGGAGAGCCCGCAGTGGCGAGCGAATGCCCGAACTATCGCGGGCTACGAGTCGCGGTGTTCGGCGATGATCGCCAGGATCTCCTCGCCATGGCGCTCGACCTTGACCGGGCCGATACCCGAGATCCGCAGCAACGCCCGTTCATCGCCCGGCAGCCGCTCGGCCAGCTGCGCAAGCGTGGCGTCGCTGAAGATCACGTACGCCGGCATCTTCGCCGCTCGGGCCTTCTCGAACCGCCAGGTGCGCAAGGCGTCAGCGACCGGGCCCTCGGGTCGCTCGACCTTCTTCGTGCGCACCCCACCGCCCGAATCGGAACGCTGCGGGGCGACCGGCTCCGGCTCGGGTGCCTCGGGATCGGCTTCGGTGTGGAGCTGCTCGACGAAGGGCGACGCCGGAACGCCGGCGACCACCAGCGTGCGTTGCGACGAGCGGGTGACGGCGACGTGGAAGACGCGACGCTCCTCCTCGACATCGGACGCCAGGCGATGCGGGAAGAGGCCAGCGGTGGCGTCGTGGACGATCACGTGAGGCCACTCCCGGCCCTTGACCCGATGGGTGGTGGAGAGTTGCACACCCGCAGGATCGTGGACGCTGTGCTCGAGGCGTTCGGCGAGCCAGGACGGAAAGCGTGCTGCATCGGGTTCGAGGGCGGCGACGGCGAGCAGCGCCGCGACATCGTCGCCGTGGGCCGAGCGGTCGACCGAGCGTCGGCTGGCGTCGAGCCGATTGTCGAGTGCCGTGCCGAGCCCGACGATGTCGCGGATCGCAACGATCAACTCGGCCGTCTCCGCGCCACCCTCGGCGAGGGCACGAAGCTGCCCGAGGTCGGCGACGAAATCCTCCACTCGGACCTGGTCCTTGTCGCTGTTGAGTCGATTCCCGAGCGCAGTGATCTCGCGGAGGCTCGGTTTCTCGACGATCCAGTCGACCAGGTTGGGCCGCAACCCCCGTGGGGGTCGACGGACGGCGACGCCGAGATCGCGCCCGGGCAGACGCTGTGCCGGCGCCGTGGCGAGTCGCAGCCACGCAAGGACGGCCGAGACCCCGGTGCGCTCGAGAAAGCGAAGATCGACCGGCTTGGTGCTCGCCACGCCGGCGGCATCGAGGCTGAGCGCAGGCCCCAGCAGTGTGGCGTTGACGCGGGTGAGCACGGCGATGTCGCTCGGTGGAACACCATCGTCGACGAGGGCCTGCACGGCATCGCAGGTGAGGGCGGTGGGATCCGGCCCGGAAACGAGATCGAGTGCGCCATCCTCGGGCTCGCGTTCGGCGAACGAATGGATCGCCTTGGCGATGCGGTGTCGGTTGTGGCCGAGCAGGGTGCGAGCGCCGTCGACGACCGGGGCCGCGCACCGGTAGTTGACCGTGAGGTCGTGGCTGCCGGAGCCGGGAAAGAGATCGGCGTAGTCGATCAGCCACGCAGGGGAGGCGCCTGCGTAGCCGTAGATGGTCTGGTCATCGTCGCCGACACCGAACACGTTGGCCTCGGGGCCCGCCAGCAGCCGCACCAGCAGCACATGGGCAGGGGTGAGATCCTGGAACTCGTCGACGAGCACGACCTGGCATGACCGTCGGGCGGCAGCCCGAGCCTCGGGATCTCGGCACAAGATCTCGATGGCGCCGAGGATCTGCTCGTCGAAGTCAAGGAGGCCATGGCGGGCCAGCGCCTCTCGGTATCCCGCCACGACGGTGGGAAAGTCACGGACATCGCCGCCGAACTCCTGCTCGACCACCTCCGGCGACCGCAAGCCGAGCCGGGTCGAGGTGAGCGCTTCGAGATACACCGCCATCGGATCGGCCATCGCCTGACGGCGGGTCGAGACGAGCTCGTCGAGCAGGCGGCGGACGTGAGGTTCGTCGATCACCTGGGTGCCGGGGCCGAATCGGGGCCGGGTGAACGGGGCCCGACCGGCGATGATCGCGAGCGCCAACGAATTGAGCGTGCGGATCTCGAGACCGGGAAGGTCGTGGGTGCGCTCCTGCATCTCGGCGCGAGCACGGACGTTGAACGCAAGCAGGCAGATGGCTGCCGGATCGACGCCGCGATCGTGGATCAGGTGGCGGGCCCGTTCGGTGAGCACGGTGGTCTTACCCGAACCGGCCGGTGCGATGATGCGGGCGCCCGCACCACCGTGCACGACGGCGGCGAGCTGATCGGGGGCGAGTCGGCTCGAGGGGGTGCCAGTGCCGAGTGGTCGCAGCGACCCGACGCGCAGATTGGCGAGCGGCACGATCGGTGTGCCGTCGGCTTCGACGGTGACCCAGTCGAGCAGGCCGCCGTCGCACCAGACCGGACCGTCGGGGCCGACGACGTCGCCCGGACCGTCGACGACGGGCTCGGCTCCGGCAGCGACCGCGAGGTCGACTGCGTGGATCGACGGGCGCTGCGGATCTCGCGCATCGACCGAGTGGGCGAGCACGAGGTGCCGCAACGCCTCACCTTCGAGATCGGTGTCGGGCGCGAGATGCCAATAGTCGATCGTGAGGGTCGGGTCGGCGGGCGGGAGCTCGCTACGGAGCTCGATCACGATCGACTGCCGGGCGAGCCGATGGGTGCGTAGCTCGGCGACGGTGTCGGGAGTGTCGTGCTCGACGACGACCCGTGGAGCGAGCGCCCACGGCTCGGGCACCGCCTGCCCGGGTGTGATCACCAGGTTGCGCCCGAGTGCCGGCGGCCCGGCGAGCCGGGCCCAGTCGATGTCGAGAGCGACGCTCGTCGCCATGGGCGCCGCAGCGGCTCTCGTGCCGAACTGCGCCGGTGGTGGCGACGTGTCGGCCGGCGCGCCCGAGCATCCTCGAACCTCGGCCACCGTCGGGTGGCGGCCGCCGCAGTGGCCACAACTGATCACGGCGTCGAACCTACGGCACGGGAGTGACACGGCGGCGACGCGGCAGCCGCCAGGCCACCGGGACCGCGATCGTGGTGAGCGCGATCAGCATCACCATCGTCGCCTGGAGCCCGTCGGCAGGGGTGCGGGCCCGTTCGATCAGTGTGATCGCGATGGCCGCAGTGAGGGCGTTGCCGATCTCTTGGCTGATGCGGCTCATACCGGCGCCCATGCCGAGGCGCTCGTCGGGGACATCGTTGACGGCGACCGCCTGACATGCCGCATGGGCGAGCCCGACACCGACCGCGTAGAGCACATTGATCGGCACCCACCGGGACCACAGCTGCTGTTCTTCGCCGATCAGCAGGGCGAAGCCGAGGCCAGCGGCGATCATGCCCATCATCCCCGGGACGATCACAATCCGATGACCGTGTCGATCGGCGATCCGCCCCGCCACCACCGTGAGCGGGCCCGCGATCGCAGGAATCGCAGCGATGGCGAGCCCCGCGTCCAGCAGGCTGAGATCCCACCCGTCGGTGAGGAACTGGAGCTCCGTCAAGAACACCCCGCCGAAGCTGCCCGCCACGAGCAACTGCAGCCCCATGCCCGATCGAAACGACGGGATCGTGAAGAGGTCGAGATCGAGGATCGGACTTGGATGGCGTCGACTTCGCCGAACGAGTGCTGCGCCGAGCACGACCGAAGCCGCGACCGACCCGATCGTGCGGAGATCCGCAAACCCCCAGTCGTCGCTCTGCACGATGCCGAGGATGAAGCCGGCCACGGCGCCGACCATCAAGAGCACACCGGGCAGATCGGGCACATCGCCGCCGTCGGCCGGCCGTTCGAAGGTGAGGAGCCGGAGGAGTACCGCAAGCACGACCAGCCCGATGGGGATATTGGCCGCGAAGGTCCATCGCCAGCCGACCGACTCGACCATCGCCCCACCGATCGCCGGTCCGGCCGCCGCAGCGACCCCGCCCAGCCCCCCGGTGACGCCGACGGCCGTCGCCCGCCGATCCGGTCCGAAGGCGTCGAGCATCAGGGCGAGCATCGCCGGCCCCTGGAAGGCGACGCCGGCCGCCTGCACGACCCGGGCGGCGACCAAAAGTTCGACGGTCGGCGCCAGAGCGACGAGACCCGAACCGAGCAGGAACACCGCGAACCCGGTCGCGAACATCCGCGCCCGGCCGTACCGGTCGGCCGCCCAGCCGCCCGGCACGATCAACGCACCGATGGTGATCGAGAACGCAGTGAGCGCCCAGGACACCGTGGTCCCCTCGGCATCGAAGGTCTCGGCGATCTCACCGAAGGCCACGAAACTGATCGAGAAGTTCAGCGCCGTGAGCACCATGGCGCTGCCGACCACCGAGAACAGCCGCCACGGCGAGGTCGGGGCGGTGGTGGCGGTGTCGGTCACCCCTGCTGGCTACACCACGTACGGGTCGGCCGTCGAAACCGTGACGTCCTCATCTGCCAGACTTCACCCGTGAGTTGGTTGGGTTTGATCATCCCCGGACTGCTGGCCGGCGCGCTTGCTCGCCTGTTCGTGCCGACCGGCCGCCGGTTCGGCTGTCTCGGCACGATCGCACTCGGCATCGTCGGCTCGCTCATCGGCGGCACGCTCGCCTCGCTGCTGGCAGGCGACGGCCTCGACGTGTCGACCGCCGGGTTCATCGGCTCTGTCGTTGGTGCGATGCTGCTCCTGCTGGTGCTCCGCCGCAACGACAACCAGGTGGCGCCCTAGACGAAACCTGCGACGTCGTGATGCCGAGGATGCCCTAGGCCGCACTCGGCTGGCGTACCGACCGCTCCTTGCGACGCTCAAGCCAGCGCTGGATCGGCGCATCGGCCGCCCAGACCGCCGCCACGAGGAGGGCGGCGATGATCGCATCGAGCCACCAGTGGTTCGCCGTCAGCACCACGGCAGCGGTCATCCCGGCCGGGTGGAGGGCGGCGATCCAGCGCCACTGACTCGTGCTGGCCTTGATGATCGCCCAGGCGCCGATCAGGGCCCACCCGACGTGGAGCGACGGCATCGCCGCGATCTGGTTCGCCGTGTTGGAGATCGCCTCGGCGTCGTAGATCTTCGGCCCGTGTTTCTGCAGGGTGTCGACGAAACCCATGTCGGGGAACCATCGGGGTGGGGCCAAGGGAAAGGCGACATGGATGACCAGCGCCGAGAAGGTGGTTCCGAACAACACCCGCCGGACCCGGCCGTAGTGCTCGTAGTGGCGGGTGTACATCCACACCACCCAGATGGCGGTGCCGAGGAAGTGGGCGAAGAAGTAGTAGCGGTTGAGCAACCAGATCGATGCGTCGCTCGACACGATGAGCTCCTGGAGGTGCATCTCGTTGAGGATCCCCAGTGTCTGCTGGAAGTTGATGACCCGTTCGCTGTTCGCGAAGGCGACGTCGAGCTCGTCCTTCACCAGAAGGCGCACGGCGCGGTATGCCGCCAGGCCCCCGATCAGCAACAAGAACTCCCGCCCGAGAAGCCATCCGTAACGAGACCACGACCGGTTAGTCGGGTTCGTCGGGTTGCTGGAGGGGTGCTCTGAGTTTGGTACCGCAGTTTGCGTCATCGTGCCCTCCGAAGCGGCAACCGTAGCAAAGGCCCCCGAGTGCGGTCATCCCCCCGCTCGGCGGACATCTGCGTCGGCGGTGAAGAAACGCTCAGCCTGCAGTGTCGTCGACCGTCGGATCGACCGATTCGTCGTCGGTCTGGGGCAGGAGGGAGAGATCGCCGGAATCGTCGGCCGCATCGGCGGCGGCGAGGGCGTCGATCAACGACTGGGTGTACTCGAGCACCTCGCGATCCGAGGCGCCGACATCGAGCTGATACTCGACGATCGCCTCGCCGATGGCGCTACGGGTGCCGTTGCCGAGGATGCCGTCGACCGGCCCGGGATCGAAGCCGAGATCGGTGAGGTTGGCCTGCAGCAGGGCGACCTCCTCCCCGTCGAGCGGAACCACGATCGCCTCCTCCGCAGCGAGATCGGCACCATCGTCGTCGGCCGAGGACTCGGCGACAATCGCCCCGTCCTCCCCGAAGGCGTCGCCGAGCACGGGCGCGGCGATGTTCGCCAACACCAACAGGGCGATGGCCACGCCGAGGAGGATGAAGAGTCCTTGGATGTGTGACTTCATGGGAGCGTGTCTGCGTTCACGGGTTGGTTCCCGATCGTCATGATTCTGAAACAGACGACTCGTCGACTCAGGTCTCGGCAGGGGCGCCGAGCCGTTCCTCAGCCGCGTCGAGTGCGGCGACCACGAAGCCGGCGAGACCGTCGGTCTTGTTGGTCTGCTTGAAGTTGCGGCCGCCGATCCACTCACCGCCGAGGATCTCGGCGACATCGGCCATCTTGTCGAGCACCTTGCCCGGAGCGAGCAGATAGGAGATGAACCCGGCGACCGGCTTCCCCCACACGCCCGGCATCGCAAGCAGCTTGCCGCCATCGCCCGGGTGTTGGCCCATCACGAAGATGCCGTGGCACCACGACCCGAGGAACACCATGTCGGCGTCGCCCAGGTAGTCGAGATTGATCTTTCCAGTCGGGAAGACACCGACCTCGTGACCGAGTTCCTGGGCAGCGGCACCGATCAGCTCGGCGAGTTCGGCGGTGTGCCCGGTGCGGGATTCGTAGACGACAGCGACCTTCACTTCGGCCCCTCAGTGGACGTGTGACCCCCGGGTTTCGTGGATCACCGAGAGTCTCGCACCGACGGACACCGATCGCACGCCTGGCCGCCAGATCCGATCGCCTGCCGGCGAGGCGACGGATGTCGGCTCAGTTGTTGCCGCGGTTGAGGAGCCGATCGCGGATCTTGGCGCACTCGGGGCAGACCGGATACTTCGACGGATCGCGGCTCGGCACCCAGACCTTGCCGCACAACGCACGGACCGGAACCCCCTCCACCGTCGCCCGTGTGGCGTCGGACTTGCGGACATAGTGAGCGAAGCGGTCGTGCTCGCCATCGTCGGTCACCGGGTTGGTGACGGTCTCCTCGGTCGGGGCGGTGACGAGCTCGGTGGCCATGGCCTCAGTGTGTCACGTCACCCCGGAGGTAGCGTGCCCGGATGAACCGGGGGATCGCCATCGGCCTGACGGCGTACGTGCTGTGGGGCCTCTCGCCGATCTTCTGGCGGCTCGGTCAGGGCTCATCGGTCGACATCTTGACCTTCCGGGTGCTGTCGACCTTCCTGCTCCTGGCGGCGATCCAGATCGTGCGCGACCGAGCAACCGCCGCCCGGGCCGCCTTGGCGGTGCCCGGCGTGAAGCGAGCCATGCTCGTCTCGGCGGTGCTCCTGTCGTCGAACTGGCTCGGCTTCATCTGGGCGGTGAACAGTGACCGGGTCCTCGAAGCGAGCCTCGGCTATTTCCTCAACCCGCTCGTGAGTGTGGTCCTCGGCGTCACGGTGCTCGGCGAACACCTCCGGCGCGGCCAGTGGGTGGCGATCGTGATCGCCGCAGCCGGGGTGGCGTGGCTGTCGGTCGACCTCGGGTCGCTGCCGTGGATCTCGCTCTTCCTTGCCGTGACGTTCGCCCTGTACGGCCTGATCCGCAAGACGGCACCGGTCGAATCGCTCGACGGGCTCAGCATCGAAGTCGCCGTGATGGTGCCGATCGGAATCGTCGCCATGGTCGTGCTGACCGCCGGCGGCGACGGGGTCCACGCCGTCGACGGTGTGCCCGGCTGGATCTGGGTCGCAGGTGCCGGGCTGATGACCTCGACCCCGCTGTTGCTGTTCGCGTTCGCCGCCCGACAGATCCCGTTGTGGACCGTCGGGGTCCTGCAGTACATCACCCCGACACTGCAGTTCCTGCTCGGGGTGCTCGCCTACGACGAGGACTGGTCCGGTGGCCAGGTCGCCGGCTACTCGATCATCTGGTTCGGCTTGATCGTGTTCGCCGCCGAAGGTGTCGCCCGAGCGCGACGGGTGCGGGGGAGCGAGGCGACCGAACCGGCGATCTGACGTCGAGGAACGCCGGTCGATCAGACACCGTCGCCGACCGACGAACGCAACGTGTTGCGCACGATGGCGGCGACCATCTCATCTTGACGAGGCTCGGGCAGGTTGTGGCCCATGTCGGGGAACATGAGGAGCCGAGAACCGGGGATCGCCGCCGCCGTCGCCGTGCCGCCCGACGGTGCGACGAGAAGATCTTTGAGCCCGTGGATCACCAGGGAGGGAACCGTGACCTTGCGAAGGCCGGCGGTGCGGTCAGCGCTTCCGCCGATCGCCGCAGCCTGACGCATCACGCCCTCGGGGCACCACGAGCGTTCCAAGCCCGCCTCGGCGCGCTGGCGGGTCTCGTCGACGTCGAAGTGGTCGCCGGAAATGTGGCGCCACAGGGCGAGCGAATCCTCGACGGCGGTCTCCTTCGAGCCCGGCGGCTTCGGGAGACCCATCGCCCGGATGAGCTTCAGGGAGATCCCACCGTTGCGACGATCGCCGGTGTTCGACATCACCGAACACAGCGAACGGACCTTGGCCGGATGGTTGATCGTCAGCGCCTGGCTGATCATGCCGCCCATCGACATGCCCACGACGTGCATCGACTCGAAACCGAGGGCGTCCATCAGGCCTGCGCCGTCGTCGGCCATGTCGTCGACCGTGTACCCGACGCCCTTGACCGGACGCCGCATCAGCATCGAACCGACCGTCTTGCGAGCCGACGGCGGCTCCCAGTCGGTCTTGGTCGACAAGCCGACATCACGGTTGTCGTAGAGGACGACCTCGAAGCCGGCTTCGACCAGTCGATCGACGAACTCGACCGGCCAGTCGATCAGCTGACCCGCAAGCCCCATCACCAAGAGGAGTGGCTCGCCCGACCCGCGCCGTTCGTACTCGATCGTGATGCCAGACGGAAGCGTGACCTGTGCCATCGGGCGAGCCTAGGCAGATCAGCCCTCGAGTTCCTCGGCGGCGTGTTCCCACTCGTCCATCAGTGCGACGGCCCTGTCCTTGGCGGCGTCGTGGAGGGTGGCGAGACGGTGAACCTCTTCGGGCCGGTCGTAGATGTCGGGATCGGCGAGCTGGGCCTGGAGTTCGGCGACCTCGGCCTCGGCCTTCTCGAGTGCCCGCTCGAGCTTCTGCACCCGTTTGCGGAGTTCGTTCGTGTTCTGGCGGGCCTTGGCCGACGCTTGGCGGGCGGTCTTCCGACCGCCGCCGGCCTCCGAGTCGGCGGTGCGACGCTCGCCGCCCGTGCCGGCGCGGGAAAGGCTGGTGCCGGCCGCCGCCACCTTGGACGGGTCGGCGGGCGTGAGGATCTCCTCGGGCACGCCGTCATACCAGGTCGCGCCGCCATCGCGGACGTCGATGATCGCGTCGCTGACATTGCGGATCAGATGGCGGTCGTGGGTGACGAGGAGGACGGTGCCGGGGTAGGCGGTGAGCGCGTCCTCAAGCACATCGCAACTCGGCAGGTCGAGATGGTTGGTGGGTTCGTCGAGCACGAGCAGGTTTACTGGCTCGATCATCGTGCGGGCGAGCGCGAGGCGCGTGCGTTCACCACCAGAGAGGTCGCGCACCATCCGGTCGGCGGCGTCACCGGGGAAGCCGAAGCTGCCGAGCACGGTCCGCAGGTTGCGCTTGCCCGGATCGATGCCGCCGGAGAACGCTGCGACCACGGTTTTGTCCAGATCGAGTTCGTCGGCTTGGTGCTGATGAAAGGTGGCGATCTTGACATTGTTGCCGAGCTCGGCGGTGCCGGCACTGGCCTCGAGTTCCCCGAGGATCAGCTTCAGCAGCGTGGTCTTGCCGGCACCGTTCGGACCGACGAGGGCGACGACCTGGCCGCGTTCAACCGCGAGTGACACACCCGATACGACGGGGATGTCGCCGTAGCCGACGGTGGCATCGTTGAATTCGGCGATCACCCGCGACGACCGGGGCGGTTCGGGGAACGCAAACTTGGCGACGAGTTCCTTGCGTTCGGGCACCTTGATCTGCTCGAGCTTCTCGATGGTCTTGATGCGGCTCTGCACCTGACGGGCCTTCGTGGCCTTGTACCGGAAGCGATCGATGAACTGCTCGACCTTGGCGATCTCGCGAGCCTGTCGAGCCGCCGCTGCCTCGATGCGCTGCAGGCGTTCCTCTCGCTGGACGACGAACTCGGCGAAACCGCCGACGTATTCCAGGGCGGTGCCTTCCGCGAGTTCGATGACCCGATCGGCGACCGCATCGATGAAGTCGCGGTCGTGGGAAACGAAGAGAAGGGCGCCGGGCCAGGCGGCGAGTTGCTGCTCGAGCCAGGCGACCGAGTCGACATCGAGGTGGTTGGTCGGCTCGTCGAGGATCAACACGTCGGGTTTGGCGAGGAGCAGCCGGGCCAGCGCCACGCGCATGCGCCAACCGCCCGAGAGTTCGCGGACGGGACGGTCGCCGTCGGTGTCCTTGAATCCGAGACCGGCGAGCACCTTGCGGGCGTCGGCCTCGAGGGCGTAGCCGCCCATCGACTCGAACTGGCTCTGGACCTGCCCGTATTGGGCGAGCAGCGTGTCGTAGGCGTCGGCGTCCGTCGCAGCGTCCGGGTCGGAGATCGCAGCTTCGAGCCGATGAAGTTTCTCGGTCAGGTCGGCCATCTCGCCGGCGCCGGCCAACACCTCTTCGAGCACCGAACCGGTGGCGGTGTCGACGAGATCCTGCGGCAGGTAGCCGAGGGTCATGTCCTTGGGTTTGGTGATCGAGCCCCGATCGGGTTCGGCATCGCCGACGAGGATCTCGATCAGCGACGTCTTGCCCGTGCCGTTGCCGCCGACGAGCGCGATGCGTCGCCCCGCAGACAACTGCAGGGTGACATCGGCGAACAGGTCGCGGGGTCCGTAGGAGCGGGCGAGGCCCGACGCGGTGAGCATGACCGCCTCAGGCTACGAACGCGGATGCCGTCCTCCGCGTCGAGTGCCGTGACCGGTCACCGGTAGAACTCGTCCATCGCCCGTTCGGTGGCGAGCATGGTCGGGTGATGAGGCGTGAGTCCTTCAAGGCGCCCCAACCAGGTGAGCGAGGCGTAACCGGCCATCACCGCACCGCCATCGTCGGATTCAGGGATCTGGATGGCATCGCCCCACTCCATCTCGACGTGGTACGTGTCGTGAGCGCCGGGCTTCGGCTCGAGTTTCGCCGTGGCCAGACCCCGAGGCGGCGCGTGACCGACATCGGTGCGTTTCCAACCCGCCATGTCTTCGGCGAGACGGTTGGGCACGTTGATGTTGAGCACGATCGGCTCATCGGGCATGTCCTGGATGAGCGCGCCGACGGCGATGGCGGCGACATCGCCAGCCCCTTGCCAGACCTGGCTGCCGAGCGCTTCTTCCCAGCCCTGCCCCTCGACGCCGAATGCATCGACCGACTGTGAGACGGCGACGCCGGAGATCCCGCCGTTGCGAGCGGTGAGACAGGCCCCGACGGTGCCCGAGTGGTAAACGGCGCGACCGACATTGGCTCCCGGGTTGATGCCGGAGACGACGAGATCGATGTCGCCGAACACGCCGAGGCGCCCAAACATGGCGCACAACGCCGGCGGCGCACTGATCGACCACGCCTCGTCGATTCCCTCGACGTACTCCTTGCGGACATCGGGCTTCATGTTGTGGAGCGTGCCCAGCGCAGCGCCGTAGCCGGAGTACTCGGTGTTGGGGGCGGCGATCACCACCTCACCGAAGGGCCTCATCGCCCGGGCCAGCACATGGAGGCCGATCGAGTCGATGCCGTCGTCGTTTGTCACCAGAATTCGCACCCGGGCGACCCTAGGCGCGAGGGCGGACGAACGAGCACTCGTTCACGGTGTGTTTACCGGACGATGACCACTCCGACGGAATCGCCCGGCCGGCCCCATGGCGGCCCATCTCACGGAATTCTCACCAAGTCGTGGAAAAGTACGAGTGTGCACCGGATCCTCATCGCTGAAGACGACCGTCGAGTCCGCTCGTCGCTCGAGCGGGCCCTCACCCTCGAGGGCTACGAGGTCGCGACCGCCGGCGACGGGGCGAGCGCGCTCCAACTCCATGCCGATCACCCCGCCGACCTGCTCCTGCTCGACGTGTCGATGCCGAACGCCGACGGGCTGAGCGTGTGTCGTCGACTCCGAGCGCAGGGCGACGACACGCCGGTGCTGATGCTGACGGCCCGCCACGAGGTGCATGATCGAGTCGCCGGTCTCGACGCCGGCGCCGACGACTATGTCGTGAAGCCGTTCGCGCTCGACGAACTCCTTGCCCGGCTTCGGGCTCGCCTGCGCAGCGCGGCCCCCGACGACGTCGATCTTCTCGTCCTCGACGACCTGCGAATCGACCGGGCTGGCCGGTCGGCGACCCGGGAGGGTCGGGTACTCGATCTCTCTCGCACCGAGTTCGACCTGCTCGAGGTGCTGGTGCGCAACGCCGGTGTCGTCCTGAGCCGCGATCAGCTTTACGACGCCGTCTGGGACGGAGCGCTCGAGACCGATTCGAAGACCCTCGATGTGTACGTCGGCTACCTCCGTAAAAAGCTCGAGGTCGATGGTGCAACCCGTCTGCTGCACACCGTGCGGGGCATGGGGTACGTCGCCCGGGCAGGCGGCGCGTGACCATGAGCCTGCGTCTCCGCATCACGCTCGTGGTGGTGCTCGTCGTCACCGCCGTCGTCGCCGTGGTGGGACAGCGCGTCTACACAGCGGCCGAACGCGAACTCGTCGAGGAAGTCGACATCGAGTTACGGGGCCGAGCAGCCGGGTTCGTGAACGTCGCCCGCGGGCCGCAGTTCCGAGAGGCGTTCACTCCGAGTGCGCTGCAGGATCTTGCCGCCGAAGGGTTCGTCGAGCGTCGGGGACCACGGTCGTTCCTTGAACAGGCCGCCCGGGAGAACGTGTCCCGGGTGGTGGCGCCGAATGGTGAGGTGATCTTCAACGTCGGTACCTCGTTCTCGGTGGATCTCGCCCCGGCCGACTACCCCCGGGGCGGAGACGCACCGGTGCTCTCCGATGGATCGGTCGACGGCGGTCGGGCCCGGATCGCCACGATCGCAGCAAGCGATGTCTTTGTGCAGCTCGCCCGCCCGCTGGGCGAGATCGATCAGTCACTCGATGATCTCGCCGATCGCATCGTGTTCATCTCGATCATCGCCATCGTGGTGGCCGCGGTTGCCGGGTGGTTCATCTCGGGCGGCACAATCGCCCCGATCCGCCGACTGACCGATGCCGCCGAACGGGTCGCCGAGACGGGCGACCTCGAGCAGCCGGTCGACGGCTCCGGTGGCGCAGAGGTCGACCGCCTCGCCAGGAGCTTCAACTCGATGCTCGAGGCGTTATCGGCGTCGCGGCGCCAACAACACCGCCTGGTCATGGACGCCAGCCACGAACTCCGCACGCCGTTGGCGAGCCTCCAGACCAACGTCGACGTGTTGCGCTCCAAGCGGGAGATCCCCGAGGAGACGCGCACGGCAATCATCGACGACATCCACGCCGAGATCGCCGAACTCGGGGATCTGGTCGCCGAGTTGGTCGACCTCGCCACCGACGTGCGCACCGACGAGGACCCGGCGCCGGTCGAACTCGCCGAACTCGCCGCGCCGATCGTCGAACGCCAGGCCCGCCGCACCGAACGCACGATCGAACTCGACGTTCGACGGCGAGCCGTGATTGAGGCGCGCCCGCAGGCGGTGTCCCGGGCGATCCGCAACCTGGTCGAGAACGCCGCGAAGTTCTCGCCCGACGACACATCGATCACGGTGATCGTCGACGGCGGGGCCATCACCGTGCTTGACGCCGGGCCCGGCATCCCGGAAGCCGACCGATCCAGGGTCTTCGACCGGTTCCACCGAGTCGAGGCAACGCGCACGATGCCGGGCTCCGGCCTCGGCCTGGCGATCGTCAGACAGGTCGCCGAAGCCCACGGCGGATCCGTCTCGGCAACCGAGGCGCCCGGGGGCGGCGCAGCCGTCGGTTTCGTGCTCCCGACCGTCGACGACTGACGGCGCGCTACCGGTCGTTCATGAAGCGGAAGGTCGATCGCACCTCGGCGACCTTCGCCGGATCGATGGTGGCCCGCATTGTGTGAACCGAACCGGACGGCGCCTCGGCGAGCGGTTCGCCGAGCGGGTCGAAAATCCGCGAATCGCCGGTGTGGGCTAGGCCGTCACCCGCAGTGCCGACACGGTTGACACCGCACACATAGGCCTGGTTCTCGATCGCTCGGGCCCGCAGAAGGGTCATCCAGTGCTCACGACGCACGCTGGGCCAGTTGGCCGGAACGAGATACAGGTCCGTGTCCGCCGCCGCATTCCAGAAGAGGTCGGTGAAGCGGAGGTCGTAACAGATGAACGGAGTGATGCGCACGCCGTCGATCACGACCGGTTCGACCGGCGTGCCGCCGTCGTAGTGGTCGGTCTCACCGGCGAACGAGAACGGCTTGGTCTTGGAATACCGGTGATCTTCGCCGTTCGGCCCGGCGAGCAGGAAACGGTTGGTCGGTCGATCGTGGCCGACGGTGTGCTCGGGAAACGAGCCTGCGATCCAACAGCCGGTCTCCTCGGCAAACTCGTGCATCGTTGTCGCAGTGCGGCCGTCGGGGGCCTCGGCGACGAGCGCCGTGTTCATCGAGAACCCGCACGCCCACATCTCGGTGAGTGAGATCAGTGTTGCGCCCTGCTCAGCCGCATCGAGCACGAGCGGCCGGACGGCGGCGATCGTCTCCGTCGGAGACTCCCAGGCGATGTCGTGCTGGATGGCGGCGAGCTCGAGTGTCATGACAGGCTTGCCTTGAGTCGGGTGACGGCCTCGTCGATGACCTCGTCCTTCTTGCAGAACGCAAAGCGGATAATGGACGCGCCCTCGTCCTGATTGTCGAAGAACACCATCGACGGCACGGCGACGACACCGGCTCGCTCAGGGAGCGCGAGGCAGAAGTCGATGCCGTTGGTCTCGCCGATCGACGTGATGTCGCAACTTGCGAAGTAGGTGCCCTGCGTCGGTAAGACGTCAAGGCCGGCGTCGGCGAGTCCGGTCGACAGTCGGTCTCGCTTGGCCTGCATTTCGGCGGTGTAGCCGGCGAAGAAGTCGTCGCCGAGGCGGAGTCCGACGGCGACGGCGTGCTGGAACGGACCACCGCCCGCAAAGGTCAAAAACTGCTTGGCGGTGCGGACCGCCGTGACGAGATCGGCCGGACCACACGCCCACCCGACCTTCCATCCCGTGAACGAGAAGATCTTCCCGGCCGACGACACGGTGAGCGTGCGCTCGGCCATTCCCGGAAAGGTTGCAAGCGCGTGGTGTTCCCCGTCGAAGACAAGGTGCTCGTAGACCTCGTCGGTGACGGCGACGACGTCGTGCTCGCAACACAACTCGGCGATGAGCGCGAGTTCGTCACGAGTGAACACCTTGCCCGTCGGATTGTGTGGCGTGTTGAGAAGGAACGCCTTTGTGTTCGTCGTGAACGCAGCCCGCAGCTCGTCGGGGTCGAAGGTCCAGTCGGGAGCGCGAAGGGTGACCACCCGGCGAGTGGCGCCGCTCAGAGCGATACCGGCGGCGTAGGAGTCGTAGTAGGGCTCGAAGGTGACGACCTCGTCGCCTGGCCCGGTGAGGGCGAGCATGGCGGCAGCGAGTGCCTCGGTAGCACCGGCGGTGATCAGGATCTCGCCGTTCGGGTCGAACTCCTGGCCGCGGAACCGGGCGCGGTGTTCGCTCACCGCCTGACGCAGCGACGGGATGCCCGGCAGCGGGGGGTACTGGTTGTGTCCGTCCCGAATCGCGCGGCGGGCAGCTTCGGCGACCTCCTCGGGTCCGTCGGTATCGGGAAACCCCTGGCCGAGGTTGACCGACTGTGTTTCGACCGCCAGGGCCGACATCTGGGTGAAGATCGTCGTGCCGAAGCCCTGGAGACGTTCGGTGAGGAACGGGTTGGAGGTCACGGCGGGAATCCTACGGCCGGAGCCATCACACAATCCTCACACCTTCCTCATCGCCTGAACCCGGTGGCCTCACGATCGTCTTACCCGGGAGGCCGAGTATCGGTATCCGAGAGGCACCCCTCTCGCACTCCATCCCCTCCAGGAAGCAGCACCCATCATGACCACCACCCCGATCAAGCGCTCCGTCGCCATCACCGCCATCGCGGCCTCCACGCTCGGCGGTGTCGCCGCCGGCGCCGCCTTCTTCACCCCGATGATCGCCGGCGCTCAGGACGACGTCGTCGAGGCCGAGCAGGCCGCTCCCGAACGCGGCGAGCGAATCAGCGAAGCCCTCCAGGTTCTCGTCGACGACGGAACCCTCACCGAGGCGCAACGCGACGCCGTCGTCGAGACCCTCCAGAACGCCCGCCCCGACCGTGGCGAGTTCCGTGAGCGCCTCGGCCAGCGCGGTCCGCGTGGCGCCGGCGAGATCGCCGAGATCCTCGGTCTCGAGGGCAGCGAGATGCGAGAGGCGCTCCGGAACGGCTCGTCGATCGCCGAACTGGCCGAGGCGCAGGGCGTCGACACCGCCGACATCGTCGAGGCCATCGTCGCTCGTGCCGAGGAGCGTCTCGACGCCGCGGTCGAGAACGGTCGCATCGACGACGCACAAGCGGCCGAGATGCTCACCCAGGCCGCCGAGCGGGCCGAGGGCCTCGTCAACGGCGAGATCGAGTTCGGTGGCCGTCGTGGCCACCACCGCGGGTTCGGCGGACCCGCCGGTGACGCCGGCGTCGACGCCGAGGCGTCCGCCTGAGCCAGCAGCCGTTTGTCCGTCCGGCGGTGAGCCGACCGCTCACCGCCGGCGTTCGGCTCAGCCTGCCGTGAGACTCTCTCGCAGCTGGCGCTTCAGGAACTTGCCGTTAGCGTTCTGTGGCAGCGGTTCATCCAGGAACCAGACATGCTCCGGGATCTTGAACTTGGCCAGCAACGGCTCCAGGTGGGCGGTGAGCCCGGCCTGATCGAGTGTCGCTTCGGGAACGAGGTGAATCGCGACGCCGACGGCCTCGCCCAACCGCTCGTCCTCGACACCGAACACGGCGGCCTCAGCGATGTCGGGGTGCTCGTAGATGGCGGCCTCGACCTCGGCGCAGTACACGTTCTCGCCACCGCGTAGGACCATGTCCTTGGCTCGGTCGACGATGTGCACGAAGCCGTCTTCGTCGACATAGACGATGTCGCCGGTGCTGAAGTAGCCGTCGACGATCGCCTCGGCCGTGGCCTCCGGGCGGTTGAGGTAGCCCTTCACAACCGCCGGGCCCTTCACGCAGAACTCGCCACGCTCACCGTCGGGCACGGGGTTCCCGTCCTCGTCGACCACCTTGTAGTCGAAGGTCGGCATGATGCGGCCGGCCGAGGTCGGCTTGAGGTTGAAGAAGATGTTGCCGACGGCGGTGATGATGCCGTGGGTCTCCGTGAGGCCGTAGCCGGTCGAGGGCTGCACCGCCCCCTTCGCCTTGCTGATCTTCTCGACGAGGTCGGGCTGCAAGGCGGCGCCACCACCGCCCATCGAGCCGAGCGAACTGGTGTCGCGGGTCTCCCAGTCGGGGTGAAGGAGCAGCTCACGGCTCATGGTGGGCACACCGGTGAAGGTCGCGACCTGCTCGCGCTCGATCAGTTCGAGGGCTCGACCCGGATCCCACTTGTGCATCAGCACGAGCTTGGCACCGAGGAACGTGAGCGGATGCAGCACACAGTTGTTGGCAGTGACGTGGAACAGCGGCGTGGGAACCATCGCCGACGGCGGCACCTCCTTCGGCGGTTCGATCTCGACCGCACCGGACTCGGCCACCGCAGCAGCAGCGGCACCGGCGGCGGCGTTGGCGAACGCCATGTGCATCAAATTGTGCACCGAACCGCGGTGGGTCAGCTGGGCGCCCTTCGGGAAGCCGGTGGTGCCCGAGGTGTAGAAGATGCACATGTCCTCGTCGGGATCGATCTCGACGGCGGGGAGTTCGGCGGGCGCGCTGTCGGCGTCGACGACATCGGCCCAGCGCACACCACCTGACGGCAGTTCGCCGTCGGTGCGGACGGAGACGACGTGCATGTCGCCGGCCTCACGCAGGCTACCGATGACCTCGTTGAGTCGTTCGAGTCGCTCGCCGTCACAGATGACGACCTTCGGACGGGAGTCGCTCAGGCCGTACTCGAGCTCGGCGGGAGTCCACCAGGCGTTGACACCGACAACGGCGGCACCGATGCAGATCGTGGCCCAGTAGGACAGCGCCCACTCGGGGTAGTTGCGCATGGCGATCGCCACCCGGTCGCCGGGTTGCACGCCCCGTTCGACGAGGTAGGCGGCGAGCGAACGCACGGTGGCATGCGCCTCGCCGTACGACATCTCCTCGTCCTCGAAGACGATGTAGGGCTTGTCGCCGTGTCCGGCTGACATCTCCCAGATGAAGCGCATGTCGGGTGGTGCGCTGGTGAAGACCCGCATGGGAATCCCGCGGACCTCCGTCTCAGTCATGGCGAAGGGCTGACCCTCCGCGATCATGGCGTCCCAGGTGGCGTTGAGTGCGTCGATCACGGGGGCATTGATAGTCGAACGGGCAACCGTCGGCCACCCGAGGCTCCTAACCTGAAGCCGATGTTGCAGACGATCTTTCGAGTGGGCGACGAGGTCGCCTCGGCGGTGGCCGACGGTGTGCCCGTCGTGGCGATGGAATCCACGATCTACAGCGCCTTCGGCCTTCCCGAACCCGCCAACCTCGAATGTCTGGAGCGCTGCGACGCCGCGATCCGAGCGGCCGGCGCCGTCCCGGCGATGACCGCCGTGCTCGACGGTGTCGCGCTGGTCGGTATTGCCGACGACGAGGTCGAGCGGGTGCTCGGCGGCACCACGAAGATCGCCGCCCGAGATCTCGGGCATGCCCACGCCACCGCACTCGACGTCGGTGTCACCACCGTGTCGGCGTCGGTCACGCTCGCCGCCCGCGCCGGTGTGGCCGTGTTCGCCACCGGCGGAATCGGCGGTGTTCATCGGGGCGCGGCAGAGTCCGGCGACGTGTCCCACGACCTCCTCGCCATCGCCCGTCATCCGGTCGTCACCGTGTCGGCGGGGGCCAAGGCCTTCCTCGACCTGCCGCGCACCCTCGAGGAGTTCGAGACGCTCGGCGTTCCGGTCGTCGGCTGGAACACCGACCGGTTCCCGGCCTTCTACACCCGCGACTCCGGCTCACCCGTCACGATGACCGTCCGTTCGGGCGACGAGGTCGCCGCGCTGGTGGCCGCCAATGCCGAACTCGGTCATCCCGGGGGCGTGCTGGTGGCCAACCCGATCCCCGAAACCGACGAACTCGATCCCGATCGCATCAACACCGCAATCGCCGCCGCGCTCGCCGAGGCGGAGGCGACGGGGGTGCAGGGTCCCGGCGTGACTCCGGTCGTGCTCGCAGCGATCGCCGCCGCAACCGACGGCGAGAGCGTTCCGGCAAATCTGGCGCTCGCAGAGAACAACGCTCGTGTCGGTGCCGAGATCGCCGTTGCGATGGCGGCTCGTTCGTGAACGAAGGGCGCGAATGGGTTCGGATGCAGTTCGAGGCATGCCCGGACTGCGGACTCGACGCCTCGACCAACGCCGACGCCGACCTTCCCCGCGCCCTTACCGATGTCGCTGCCCGATGGGGCGCGACTCTCGCCACCGCCGATGTCGCCGACCTTCGACGTCGGCCTGCACCCGACGTATGGAGTCCGCTCGAGTACGCCTGCCATACACGCGATGTGCTCTCCGTCTTTGAGGAGCGCGTCCGCCGAACGGCAACGACCCCCGGTCAACAGCTCGGCTGGTGGGATCACGATGCCGCGGTCGTCGACAGCCGGTACAACGAACAGGAGCCGGTCCTCGTCGCCGAGGCGATAGCGGCCAACGCTCGCCGGTTCGGTCAGTCACTCTCGGATCTGGCGTCGGCGCAATGGGATGCGGCAGCGGAGCGCCGAGCGGGCGAACGTTTCACCATCCGAGGGATGGCGCGTTTCGTGCTGCACGAGATGGTGCATCACCATCGGGATGCCGAGCAGCAACTCCAGACGCCGACGGTTGAGCGGCCGACGACGTGACGAGCCCCATTTGGTCGCCAAGAGATCGAACCGGCAACCTGACACCGTGACTTTCGATCCCGACGCCACACTGCTCAAGATCTTCACCGACCCCGAGACCATCTCGGACCCGTATCCGCTCTATGCCGAATTGCGGGAGCACGCCCCGATCTTCAAGACCGAACTGGTCGGTCGGTGGGTTCTCACCCGGTTCGACGACGCCCGGGCGCTTCTTCGCGATCCTCGGTGCGGGAGCGGTGCCGGCCTGACGGACGAGCGCCTCTCCCTCGACGGCACCAAGCGCAAGGTTCGCAGCGGCACCCTGTCGATGCTGATGCTCAACCCGCCCGATCACACCCGGGTGCGCGGCCTCGTCGCCCGCTCGTTCACGCCCCGCCGGGTCGAGAAGCTGCGTCCCGAAGTCGAGCAGATGTGCGATGACCTGCTCGACGATCTCGGCGGGGAGGGCGACTTCGTCGGCAGCGTGGCATTCCCGCTGCCCGCCAACGTGATCAGCGCGCTCGTCGGTGTGCCGGCCGAGGACCGCGAGTACCTCCGCCCACTCATCTACGACCTCACCGTCGGCATCGAACAGACCGCCAGCCCCGAGGATCTCGCCGCCGCCGAAGTCTCGGGGGCCAAGCTCACTGAATACCTCCAGGACCTCGTCGCTCGTCGACGGGCCGAGCCGCAGGACGATCTTCTCAGCGGCATGATCCAGGCCGCTGACGGGGAGGACAAGCTCACCGAATCCGAGGTGCTCGTCAACACGTCGTTGATCTACGCAGCAGGGTTCGAGACCACCACCCATCTCCTCGGCAACGCGGTGCGACAGCTCGTCGCCCACCCCGACCAGCTCGAACTGCTTCGCAACGACCGGTCACTGATTCCCCAGGCGATCGAAGAGGTGTTGCGCTACGACCCGCCCGTCCAGGTCGATGGGCGTCACGTGTTCGAAGACATCGAGATCGGCGGTGTCACCATCCCCGCCGGCTCGTCGACGATGACACTGCTTGGAGCGTGCAACCGCGACCCGTCACTCGTCGAGGATCCCGAGCGGTTCGACGTGACCCGAACCGACACCCAGGTGCTGTCGTTCGGCTCCGGCATCCACTACTGCCTCGGCGCCGCACTCGCCCGACTGGAGGGCGAGGCACTGCTCGGCAAACTGCTCGACCGATACGAACACTGGGAGATCACCGAAGAGCCGGCCTGGCGCAACCGCATGACCCTGCGCGGGGTCGATGCGCTTCAGGTCCGCTTTCGCTGAGTCGACCGGTCAGTAGCCCTTCCAGACGGGATCGCGCCGCTCGCGGAAGCTGGCGATGCCCTCCTGGCAGTCCTCGGAGCTGTTGTTCAGCTCCACGGCGACGGCCTCGTTGTGCATCATGGTCTGCCGGTCGACGTCGAGGCTCTGATTCACGAGCCACTTGGTGAGTCCGAACGCGAATGTCGGGCCACCGGCAATCCTGTCGGCCCACTCCGCCGCCGTGGCTTCGAGATCGGCAGCCGGCACGACCGTGTTGACGAGTCCGAGCTCGGCGGCCTCCTCGGCCGGAAGGTCACGAGCGAACAGCATCAGCTCCATCGTCTTGCGGACACCGATGATGCGGGGCAGCAGCCACGGACCGAGCGCATCGGGCACCAGTCCGCGGCGGGCGAACACCTCGACGAACTTGGCATTGTCGGCAGCGATCACGAGATCGCATGCGAGGGCGAGGTGGGCCCCCATGCCAGCGGCGGTGCCGTTGACGGCGGCGATGATCGGAATATCGGAGTCGAGGATCGCCGGAAAGAGCGTGTACTGCCCGTCGAGCATCATCCGTCGGGGATCGCCGGCGACCTGATCGGGCACCCCCTCGGGCCGGTTCTTCTCATAGACATGGCTGAGGTCGGCACCGGGGCAGAAAAGCTTCTCGCCCGTGGCCGTGATGACGATGCACCGGGCCTGCTTCGAAACGTTGAGATCGTTGATGAGATCGCGGATGCGGTTGCGGCCGGGCGGGTTCAGGGCGTTGCCGACTTGGGGTCGGTCGATCGTGATCCATGCCACCGAACCCTTCAGTTCGAAGCGGATCTGGTCCTCGATGGGGCGCTCGTCAGCCATGCCCGGAATGTACTTCCCATGGTGCGTCGCGGCTGCAATCCGACTCGCTACCCTCGCCGCCGTGCCCGTCCTCCGAGGTTGCCGGAACCGGTCGTGAGTCCCGCCGCCCCGCTGCGACGCAGCATCACCCTGCGCCAGTGGCAGCACGAAGCACTCCAGGCGTTCCTGCACCACCGTGAGGCAAACTTCCTCGCCGTCGCCTGCCCCGGCGCAGGAAAGACGACGTTCGCGCTCACGGCCGCACGTCACTGGCTGAAGGGCGAGCGTCTGCCGTTGGTTGTCGTCGCGCCGACCCGTCACCTCAAAGCCCAGTGGGCACAGGCCGCCGAACGGTTCGGATTCCACCTCGAACCCGACTGGGACGCGTCGACCGGTGACATCCCGTCCGACATGCACGGCATCGTCGTCACCTATGCCCAATGCGCCTCGGCGGCTCGCACACTGTTCACGCTGAGTCGAGGCGGCATCGTCATCCTCGACGAAGTCCACCACGCCGGCGGTGACCTCACCTGGGGCGAGGGCGTCGCCGAGGCATTCGCCGAGGCCAACTCGCGGCTCTTGCTGTCCGGCACTCCGTTCCGTTCCGACGATGCGCCGATCCCGTTCGTTCGCTACACACTCGGCGATCACGGCGACGCCGTCAGCGACTACGAGTACGACTACGGCGCCGCACTCGTCGACGGTGGTGTCGTGCGGCCGGTTTTCTTCCCGCGTTTCGATGGCCACATGGAGTGGATCGGCGCCGACGGATCCATGAAGGAAGCCTCGTTCTCCGACGACATCGCCGCCGAGGACCGCGGCGCCCGACTGCGCACCGCCCTCGACGCCGACGGCCAGTGGTTGCCGACCGTGCTCGTGAAGGCCGACGAGAAGCTGCGTCAGATCCGCAAACAGCAAACCGATGCCGGTGGCCTCGTCATCGCAATCGACCAGGAGCACGCTCGGGCCTGTGCAGCGCTGCTGGAACGCTGGACAGGGGAGGCGCCGGCAATCGCGCTCTCCGACGATCCGAACGCGAGCGATGTCATCGAGGCCTACGCCCGATCGGATCAGTCCTGGGTCGTGGCGGTGCGGATGATCTCCGAAGGCGTCGACATCCCTCGGCTTCGCGTGGCGGTGCACGCCACGACCACCGTGACATCACTGTTCTTTCGTCAGGCGGTCGGTCGCATCGCCCGCTGGACCCCAGGCCTGTCCTCGCAAAAGGCCTACTTCTACGTGCCCGACGATCCGCGCTTGCGCCATCACGCCCAAAACATCGCCCTCCAGCGACGACACTCGATCGATGAGCGCATCGAAAAAGAAGCTCAGCGAGCGACCGCGCTCGACGATCTCAACCGAGCGGTACAGATCGAGGAGCAGCCGTCGCTGTTCCAGGCACTGTCGTCGACGGCAATCGACGGCGAGGAGACCTCACCACCCGCCGATGACGGCATCGATCCCCACGAGGACATCGTCATCGCCGCCGAGGACCTGGCCGGCCTCCCGATCGACCTGCCTCCACCGCCCAAACTGCCGGGGCGCGATGTCGATGCCAAGGCTGCGTTGGGCGGCCTGCGCGCGAAGCACGCCCGCAAGAAGGATCTCCGGAACTGGAACGCCGACCGGGTACTCGAACTCGTGCGCGCGACCGGTATGGAACACCCGATGGTCAACGCCGAACTGAACAAGCGCTCCGGCATCGAACGGGTGGCCGAGGCCGACGAGACCCAGCTCCACCGCCGACTCCAAGCCGCCGACGACTGGTTGGAGTCGCTCCGCGGCGTTCGCTGATCACGACCCGGTCGTCGGGCCCTGCTCCATCGACACCTCAGCCGAGTAGGTCGCGCTGCTCGATGAGGGACTGCAACGGACCGAGATCGAACGGATCGCCGGTCATCACGATGATGTGCTCTGCGCCGGCCTCGACATAGCGCTCGATCCCGTCGACATCGTCGCCGGCGATCGCGACCGTGCGCTCAATTTCCCTCGGGTCGCGACCGAGCCTCTCGCACCAGTCGTCGAGAATCTGGTTCTTCTCGGCGAAGTGCTCGGGCGGGCCGAAGGTATTCCACGAGTCGGCAAACTGGGCCGTGAGTTTGAGGGTGACCTTCGGACCGGAACCGCCGATCATGATCGGCATCGAGCCGACCGCCTGCGGATGCAGTTTGTCGAGCCGCGAACGCATGCGGGGCAGGTCGTCGCCGAGCTGTCGGAGACGACTCGGGGCTGTGCCGAACTCGTAGCCGTACTCGACATAGTCGCGTTCGAACCAGCCGGAGCCGACGGCGAGGTACATGCGCCCGTCGGCGACATGGTCGACCGTGCGGGCCATGTCGGCCAACAGTTCGGGGTTGCGGTAGCTGTTGCCCGTGACGAGCGTGCCCAGCTTCGCATTCGTGGTGTCGGCGGCCATCACCGACAGAAGGGTCCACGCCTCGAAATGGGTGGCATCAGGGTCGCCGAAGAGGGGATAGAAGTGATCCCAGATCCAGATGGAGTCGGCCCCCATCTCGTCGGCCGCCCTCCACGCATCCCGCATCGCCACGACGGAGGTGCCCTGAGGCTGGATCTGGATGCCGACATGGACGGAGGTAGGGGGATCAAAACGCGCCATGCCGCGATCCTGACACACGCCCGTCGGGAACGTGACCGATGACCTGCATCCCGATTTTCCGCTGTTCGTCGGCCACCTCGGCGGCAAGGCGATGCCGGGTCGTCCCCGAGTGACCATTGGCGACCCGTCAGCGGTACGGTGACGGAACATCTTCGTTCGAGGAGGCGTTGCAATGGGTATGAGCGATCTGGAGACCTACATCCAAGCCATGCGCGCGGACGTGACGGGTGACGTGCTGAGCCGCTCCCGTACCATGGATGCGCTGCTCGATCTCCGCCTCGAGGCCGCCGGTCGCGACGACGTGACCAGCCTGGTCGATGCCGCCCTGGCCGACCTTCCGGGCAAGACGATGGTCCCCGGTGACTGGTACCGCGAGCGACTCGACCTCTTCGAACTCGCCGCCGTCAATCCGGTCGAAGCCGTCAGCTGACCCACTCGATTGGCGCCGTAGCGTCAGGGCGTCCACCATCTCGCCCATGGCCAACACCGACGTCCTGGGTTTCTGGAAAATCGCCGAAGCCGATCCCGACCATCTCGCCATCGTTGATCCCGATCACGAGCAGATGACCTTCGGTGATCTCTACGCGCTCACCAATCAGATCGTTCACGGACTCCGGGCGCTCGGGTTGCAGCCGGGCGACCAGGTCACGACGGTCTTGCCCAACAGCTTCGAACAGGTGGCGATCTGTCTCGCTGCGTTCCAGGGCGGGTACTACGTCACCACCGTGAACTGGCATCTGGTCGGCCCCGAGATCAGCTACATCGTGAACGACTCGGAGACCAAGGCGCTCATCGTCAACGCCCGCTTCGGTGACGAGGCCACCCGGGTGCTCGAGGATTGCGACACGCCCGAAGCGAACCGCTTTGTGATCGGTGGCGAGGTTGGCGGCTTCCGTTCGTTCGATGAACTGATCGACGGTCAGTCGACCGAACGGCCCGACGACCTCGGGCCGACCGGATCGTTCATGTTCTACACCTCGGGCACTACCGGTCGGCCGAAGGGGGTCCGCCGCCCGCTGAGCCCGGCACATCCCGACGAATCGGCCTCGGGTGGCCTGCTCTACCTCTTCGGCACCAAGCCCCATGACGACAATGTCCAGATCACGCAGGCGCCGCTCTATCACACGGCCGTGAACAACTGGACCACGATGTCGCTCCACCTCGGCCACTCCGTCGTGTTGATGGACAAGTGGGATGCCGAGGGCGCGCTCGAGCGCATCGAGCGCTACAAGGTCACGTCGTCGCACATGGTGCCGACGATGTTCAACCGCATGCTGCAGCTTCCCGACGAGGTGCGAACCAAGTACGACGTGTCGTCGACCCGCTACATGGTCCATGCGGCGGCACCGTGCCCGGTCGAAACGAAGAAGAAGATGATCGAATGGTGGGGCGACTCGATCTGGGAGTACTACGCCGCCACCGAGGGCGGCGGCACGTATGTCGGTGCGGCCGAGTGGATGACCAAGCCCGGCACGGTCGGCAAGCCGTGGCCGATCTCGGAGGTGATCGTCGTCGACGAGGACGGCAACCGGTTGCCGCCGTTCGAGTCCGGCACCGTGTACATGAAGATGGGTGGTGGGCAGCAGTTCGAGTACAAAGGCGACGACGAGAAGACCCAGGCCGCAAGGCTCGACGATTTCTTCACCGTCGGCGATGTCGGTTACCTCGACGACGACGGCTTCTTGTTCCTCAACGATCGGGCCAACGACATGATCATCGTGGGTGGCCTCAACATCTACCCGGCCGAGATCGAAGGCGCGCTCGTTCAGCACGAGGCTGTCGGTGATGTCGCCGTGTTCGGCATCCCGAACCCCGACGTCGGTGAGGAGATCAAGGCGGTCATCGAGCTTCGTGACGGCTGGGAGCCGACCGACGAGACCACCGAGACAATCATGACCTGGCTGCGCGGCCAGATCGCGAGACAGAAGCTGCCCCGCTCGATCGACTACACGACTGAGATGCCCCGCGACCCCAACGGCAAGCTCTACAAGCGTCGCCTCCGCGATCCGTATTGGGAAGGCCACGACGGGGCGATCTGACGAACGTCGAGCCACCCGGGGACGATGCGCGTTTTCGTTTGCGGTGCTCGACATCGTTCGTGACCCGACGAAACCGGTCCGAAGAAGACGCGATGCAGCGATCAGGGTAGCTTTACAGAATGTCAAAGCGAGTGA
>Ga0255768_10000984_pt1 | contig 30026 bp, 18 predicted proteins | sample 071ome_33_FD_179983 | JGI IMG/M metagenome (GOLD analysis project Ga0255768, IMG submission 179983) | Coastal salt marsh microbial communities from the Groves Creek Marsh, Skidaway Island, Georgia - 071412AT metaG (version 2) | ecosystem: Environmental > Aquatic > Marine > Intertidal zone >...
AAAGCGTGAGCGTCTCGCACGGTGGATCTGGTCCTGACCAGTCAGACAAGTGGCACAGAGAGGCACACAGATGCCTCTCCTGCCCTTATAGTAATTAAGTCTTCAGGAATTGCCTTAGTCTGATGAAGTACATTGTTTCTGACATTCTCTTTGACTTCTCTGATAGTTGTGAGGAACTATCAGAAGATGAGATGATTGACATCACTGATGATTCTCTTGGTTTCTGGGAGGCAGATGATGAAGATGATCTCATTGAAGAAATCACTACTTCTACTGGTTGGTGTATTAAATCCATAAACTATGAGATTGCACTAACCTGAACACTTTCACTGAAAACCATCACTTTCTTCAAAAAATGACAGAATCCACCAAAACTATGCAATTCTCAGAAATTGTTGAAAAGTATGCAATGTTTATCATTGATGGTATGGATTACAAAACATTAGAAGTGTTTGCATTTGAAAGTTTGGTAGATAATATCACTAAAGATTATGAATCTGTTGATGAATTAATTCAAGAAATTAAGGATCAATATGATGAAGAAACACTTCAAGATATAATTACAGGGTAATTATAATACAAACTCACTGTCTAATAGTAATACACAGTGAGTTTGTATTAATAATACACAGTGAGTTTGTATTAATAATACACAGTGTTGTCTAATAGTAATACACAGTGAGTTTGTATTACTATTAGACAGTGTTGTTTAATTCTTATCAACAATCAACTGAGGGTGCCCCCCTCCCTCATGCCGCCCATCCAGCATAGGCACGCCAGTGCCCCAAACGCGAGCAATGTCACAGAATGAAACATCAGGGCATCTGATGGCACTGATCAGCACCGCTGATGGTTCAGGGGGTTGGCAGGGTGCCCTGATGCTGTAGGATGGACGCAAGCAATTCAGTTCACTGATGCCTGACATTCGCAACATTCTCTCTATCTACATGCAGGCAACGCCTGTAGACACTCAAGAGGGTACGGTTTGGTACAACAATGCCCACACTATTTGTCAGGGTTTGAGTGACAAATACAACCTGCCTCTCGCTACAGTTGTGGGGGTTGTATCTGCACTGTCTCCGAACAACAAATGGGATCGCAATATCCTTGATGCTGAACAGATGATCAAGGCATATTGCATGGGGTTTGATTACCCTAAGGTCTGCACTTTCACTGGCAACAAAGACAAAGCGATCACAATTCTTGAGTGTGAGATTGACTCAAGCGACAACATTTGTGCCATCCTTAAGGGCAACAAAACCATTGCATTCTTCCGTGGCATCTATACCAATGGAGGGTGTGATGAGATCACCGTTGATGGTCACGCCTTCAATATCTGGCGGGGTTTGTACACCTCACTCAACGAAGTTCCTGCCATTAGTGATAAACTCTACAAGCAGGTTAGTGATGCTTACCGTGAGGCAGCAGTTACTATCAACAACCTGGAAGGCACTAAGTATAGTGCTGCCCAGATTCAAGCGATCACTTGGGTATGCTGGCGGCGGCAGAATGGTGTCGCTAAGTGATAGAAATTCTTTGCACGATGGTGTTATGCATCATCGTGCCCCGTTTGAGTTACTATCTCCTCGTGCAGTTTCTATCACTATTCGTCCGGCACTAACTAATTTCCAAAACGGTATCAACCGATACAGCACCGGGCGACCGGATCGCCCATAATGACTTCAGTTCAAACGACAGACCATGACTCACTCCAACCCCTACGCTCAGCAGATCCTTGCCAAGGGTCGTGACCTGCCCAAGGCGCAACCCGAGACCCGGCAGGTGCCTGCCCGCTTCGCTGATCGCTTCGCTACCTTTGAAGAGTATCAAGAGGCAATGGCAGACTTCCTGAACGGCATGTGACGCCTGAGGGGGTGTCCACTGGCACCCCCAAACCGCCAGACCCCGTGCCTATAATGACAGCATGAACAAACAACCCGACTTCGCCGCCATCCTCGCTGACTACACCCGTCAGCACAACGCCATGATGGCACGGTCTGCCGCCTCTAAGGCAGACGTTGCCGCTGGCACCGAGATCCTCACCCCTGCCCCTGAGCGTGGACAGTGGGGAGTGTGGAACATCTCCGACCGCCACTGAGCGGGCGCCCCTGTAGACTACCCCAGACAACACACCACACCATGAACCGCTTCCTCTCCATCGCCGTCGCCATCGCTGCCACCCTGCTGATCGGGGACTACCTGATCGAAGGGGTGAAGGCAGGTGCCTCCCTGGCAACCGCCGAGGTGTGCCGCTCCGCTAACTGACCCTAAGGCACTGGCGGATAGACACCGCCCGCCTATACTGATCAAGTCAACCACACACGACACCATGCCTGTCTCTGACGCCTACCTGATGGAACTGCAGATCGAAGATCAGATGTATGATCGGATTGAGGATGATCTGAATCGTTATCAGGACGACCTCTCCGATCTGCTTTCTGATCTGGATGACGCAATCGAGGACGCCCTGAACTGGGCGGACGCCTGACACACTGGCACACCCCCCCTCGCGGGGGGGCACACCCTGTGCCTATAATGACTTCAGTTCAAACAAACACCATGACCAAGCAACAGACCCTCCAGGCAGCACGCAACATCATCACTGGCAAGCGTGCCTCCTCCCTGGCAGACGTGACCCGCAACGACCTGAAGGCGGGCGCCCGTGCCATGGGTCGCTCTGCCGAGCAGGTCAGCAAGGCGAGCACCCTGCGCCTTGCCCTGTGGGCAAGCGTGGGCACCAGCGCCATCTGAGGACAGTCGAGGGGGTGTCCACCACCCCCCACGATCGCCCCCCATGGGGTCTATACTGACTTCAGTTCAAACAAACACACGAACTTCAATGATCACTCTCCTCGTCGATTCTCCCGCCAAGCGTTCTTCCACTTGCGTGGAATCGATCATGGTTTCTCTCAAGAATGCCTACGCCATGGTGACATTTAAGGGAGGAAATACTTACTTCTACAGTAATGTCTCCCGCCGTGCAATCCTTGCCCTCAAAATGTCATCTACTGTGTCCCTTGGGTTCTGGGTAAATAAGCACTGCATTCAGGCAGAGAAAGTTATCACTACTCCTCTCAAGTGGTGATAATCGAAAAGGGGTCAAATTGACCCCTTTTTTTATAAATTATCAAAACCCACAGTTTCTGATACTTTTTTTCAAATCTTCCTAAAAAGTATCAGAAACTCTCAGACAGTTCTTATTAACAACTCAAAATGCAAAGTATTCCAATTTTGCAAATTGCAAAATATTTGTATAAACAACTCACTAATTTATTATAATTAAACAGTGAGTTACAGTTAATAATACTAACTCACTAAGTTATTATAATTAAACAGTGCCCCTAATTAGGGGCGTTATGTGATATTATAATACCCCCCCCCTTTAATCCCCTCAAATGCCCCGTTTTAAATGCGTGGGTCCCTCCTAACCTACAAAGGTCCCCCAGCGACCTTAAAATGCAACTAATTCCAAAAAATTTTTCGCAGGTAATTTTAATGAAAACCCCCAACGACAACAATAACAATGGAATCACTCTTGATGAGATGATGGATTATGATGATTTATTTGAGGAACTGATTAATGATCGAGAAGAGATGATCAATATATTAACTGAGGGTAGGATACAAGGATTACTAAAAACAGATGATATTGTAACAGTTCTCATTAATCATTATAAATTTAATGGAATTGAGAACAGTAGTGAACATTATTTGAGGGATGAGAGTGAATTGCGGGAGGAGTTATTCGACCAAATCCATGGAGTGTTTAGTAATATGCATAATATAGAAATCATCATATGGTTTAAAGAAAACGAACCTTATGTGTTTGGGATGAAATCCGAACTTGAAAAATTATTTTCGCAATAAAAAAAAATCGCCAGGAAAAAAATTTCACCAAAACCCTTTTTTTAAATTATGACTGAACATTGTAGTAATTGTTATTATGCTCGAAGGGCACACCAATTTCCTGCCAAGGATGGCAAGGAATGGTATTCGTGTCGATATCATGCACCGATGCCATATGCGAATGAGAAACAATCTACGTATAAGGATTGGAGGATAGTACCAGAGGATTTCTGGTGTGGGCAGTATAGGATTAAGAAATAAAAAAATCGGTTACGGGGACTATATAAGAAAGAATAGGGAGTACAGATGTCTGTAGAGGATTGGGACATGGATGATTATTCACAGTATTTGGAGTTTAGTACAAACGAGGACAAGATGCTTATTGACGAACCTATGATCAGTTATGATTCCTTTATTGACAGATTTATTCTTGATGCACCGAATGGGGAGACGTATTACTTCAGAGATTATGAAGGAGCGGAAGATTTTTGGATGTTAAATTTTAAAGAGAATGTAAATCTTGATGAGGAATAATGCCATATTATCCAACAATTGTTGAGACATTTGGAGAGATTAACAATCCAGGTACTGCAACAACAGCACAATACAGTGGGAGTACTGTGGCGGGGGAGACTGTTGCATGGGGTACGATAGCAGGTGCAGTATCTTATGCTCTTAGTGGTACAGATGCTGCATCATTTAATATTGTAGAGAGTACGGGTGTAGTTACATGGGCAATTACACCACCGAATGTTGATGATACGTATGTCTTTGTAGTAGAGGGTACAGACGCAGAGGGAGACACTACATATCAATCAGTTATATTATCATCGTATGCATATAACATTGGACAAGTTGATGGGATCTATGTGTTATATGAAGTTGGAGTAGAAGGTAGTGACATTGATTTTCCAGAGCAATGGATTGATCCACAGGTTCAACCACCAGTCAGTCCACCGACAACATATTCAGCACATAAAGCAAATCTAAAGGAGTATGTTGGTGGTGTATATCGTATACAACAGAAAGTACCAACAAACTTTACAAGTAATCCAATTGAGTTTATGAATGTTGATACATTTGTAAGTCAAGATTTCAGTGCGACTCAATATTCAACACCAGATGATCGAGTGATAGCATATGGTGATGATCTTGCGGGGAATAATGAGATTGGATTTGGTCGATGGTTAGATTTTAGACTTGATTGTATTGGTCTTGATATTGATGGTCGTCCTGATTGGTATAGTCAGATCAATAGTTATTACACGTCACAGAATTCAAATAATGGTACAGTAGATCCACAATTACTTGCGATTGAGAAAGCAGAAACAGTTACAGTAACGTTTAATGGTTTTGATCCACCAATACTTGGGACATCACCCAATATTGATCAAGATCTTATTGTACAATTAATTCGAAAAGATGGTAATGGTAATGTAGTACAGACCGTTACATGTGATAAGAATAATCTTAGTAATATCAATATCAGTGCAACCTATCCAGAGACGATTACCATTCATGTAGAGGGTAATTATACAAGATTATTATTTCCCAATGAGACATGGACATATGCATTTGATAAAAGTAAAGATTATACAATTATACCAGAGCATTTACCTGTATTACTTGATAGTGAGGGACCAAGATTATTTGATCCATCACAGTTATTAACAGCAACAGATGTAACCGATGAAGTTGAAGAATTAACCGTTGGTACTGAGACGGGTAATGAAATAACCGTTACTTATTTTTCAGCGACTAAACTTAATGAACTTGCTGCTGCATCAGGAGCACTAAAAGTACTTCCACAAGATCCTAACGAAGTATTTGATGCATATCAGATTGATCAAACATATAGTAATCAATCAAGGATTAATGGAATTGTATTTGATTTATCTCAAGAGTTTCCAACAGATGCAGAGATTATAAAATATGAGCAAGATCAAGTTGTAAATCGTGATGTAACCTATACATTTACGGTAACAAGTAGTATGCCTGCATGGAATAGTGCTCCATGGGCAGCAGGAACATATGCGGTTGGGGATTATGTTACCAATGATGGTAATTTATATCGTGTTATCCTTGCAGGTACTGCAACACTGGAGACTGGTCCTCCAATAGGAACTACAAATTATCGTGGAACTGTATCTGTTGGTGTTCCTCCAGTAGAAACACCTTCAGGACCTGTGTATCGTTATATTCCAGATCCTATTGGTAGTGGATTTGGTGCTGCTACAATACAACTCCGACAAAATGTGTTAAATAATTATATAAATGGTCAGGTACGTTATTCTGAAATTCTTGATTCAAGACCAAATAGACGTGATCCAAAACCAAATACCCTGGAAGAACCTCCAAGAACTGATGGATTCTAAATTATGCCAATACCAGTAACCTATACACCAATTCAACCAAGAGCAAGTACGGTTAGTTTACCGGTTATTTGGACTCCTAATAGTTGGGTAGGTACATTTTGTCCCGGAACACCTCCTATTCCTGAGGTGTGGAGTATTACCGTAACAAATTTCACACCAATCATTGCACCAGCACCATATAATGGTGATCCTGGTATTGTGTTATCATTAACACCAGGAACGGTTACTACTGGTGGTTCTGGTGTTATTACAACCGGACCTCTTGTTGGTCCTGTGACTGCAGTGTTAAATGCTACAGGTACTTATACTGATTATTTGTTTCCAAATAAAGAGTATAAGTATCGTGATGATTCTACTGTTAATCCAGCACATGCTCCAACACCTATTGTTGGACAGGATGGATATACTGCAAAATTTGGTACATTGAATCAATTAACAGCAGTTAGTAAAGGAACATTTCTTAATCCTGTTCTTGGTGCTCCTATTGCAGGTACTCCTACTGTTGGGATGATTGAGGAAATTGCTAATCCTGAACATATGATTCATTATTTTCCAGATCCAAGGTATGTTATTATTGTGCAATATACTTTAGTCATCACCAGTTCTTGTGGAATTGGTGCTGGAACATATACAATTAGGCAAATTGTATATGATAATAAGGATATTTCATCAAAACGCTTTGTACAAAAGGTAGAAGCACAAACTGGTCGTAGACCACCAAATCCATACGTTAATCCCAATAAAATAGTAATCCCATGAAAGGTTGTACATTTCTTGGTGCAGCAAGCACTGGACATATTTGTTATCCTCCAACAAATCTTGTTGGTTCATCAAAAAACATCTATGTTAATTTAAGTCTTGCAGGACGTGTCGGAGACCTCTTTGTACCCCATTCATGCCCTGGCACTGATCCACCGCCCCCACACCTCGTCAGGGCGATCTCACAGGGTCCTCTGAACGTCTATTTCAACATGAGACCTCCTGGTAGGGCAGGAGACTTTATTTCCTGTGGAGATAGGATTGCCGTAGGTAGTCTCAATGTCTTTGCAGGAGCGTTCTAAAACCCCTTGACAAAGGGGTTTACTCCTGTTATGCTTACAACGTCGTCAATCAAACACTACATTCATGGCAACTCGCTCCAAAATCGGTCTTTCTGGCGTTCAATTTCAACCAGGCAAACCCAAGAGCACCCGTCAAGGTAACAGCAAGAATACAAAGTATGCTGCTACCAGTCGTAACAAGGCACGTAAACCCTATCGTGGTCAAGGTAAGTGAGACCTGAGACCCGAGAATCAATGGAAATGCTGTTTACAGCAAAGTGGAACCTTCCAAAAGCAGCAGAACATTGCAATTTGAGCAATAAGGAGATGAAAATCACCTTTAATGAGTATTGTAATTTTCACAAACCCACTTACACAGAAGAAAAATGACTAAACCTCTCCTTTACATATCCCAAGATAAGGAGATGGCACTCATCCAGGAGATGGCATATCGTATAGAAATGGAAAAATGGGACATTCACCCATCAAATACCTGTTTTTTATGCGTTTCTCCTGATTATTCCAGTATTGTTACTCAACATCTCTCCCATTCACTCACCATGGATGGGGAGATTTTTCATGTTGAGGCAGTAAATGTGCCATTTCCTGATGAAGACAAGTTCAATTACAAAGTTCAGTTTGAACTTAATTATGCTGAATGGGTGTTAGATTGGGAAAAATTCGTCCTGATTGAGGCAGGAGTCATTCGTGGTGGCAACTACACCTGGATTACACAGTCTATGGAGACGTTTACACCCAAAAATTACTACACATTGTCTCTTTGTGAGAACATTCATAGTAAATTTAAGAGTGATCTGGTGTCACTTTACTATGATAATGATGTTGAAGACCTTCATTTTTGGTGGGAAAGACCCAATAATCATTGGCAATAAATAAATTGGAGATAGAAACCTCCCAAAAAGTTCTGGAAACAGAGTTTTTGAGGTAAACATGGCAAATCATCCAATACCAGATCAAAGTATTGATTTTATTGAGTCTGGGATGGTACTAATTACCGATCCCAGAGCGGACTATTACTTAAAAAAAGCACAAAAACCCAAAAATACTCCACCGGAGGATCGTTTAAGTCGTCCATGTGGCGGTAAAGGAGGTTTTGATGACTATGCCGAGTGGTTGACCTGATATATAAAGTATAAGAGATGCTAAAATGGCAACTATATCCAAAAAATTTGTTGATTTAAACCCCAGTTTTAGTGCAAATCCTATTACTGGGGATGTTGGTGTCTTAAAAAATGAAGATGCCATTAAGCAGGCAGTAAGAACGCTTGTTTTGACACAATTTGGTGAAAAACCCTTCCAACCACTATTTGGTAGTGATATTGGTAATGTTTTATTTGAAAATTTTAGTTCTGTTGCGTTAGATAATATTGCAAATCAGATAAAAATAACATTAGAATCTTTTGAACCAAGAATTACTTTTGATGAAGTAGAAGGAATTTACGATGAATATACAAATAGTTTAGAGTTGCAGATAAAATATACTATTGTTGGCATTCCCTTAGATCAACAGTCCCTTAATCTTGTCTTAGAAAGAGTATAATGGCATTTAATCAAGTTACTAATTTAGATTTTGAAGATGTCAAACAAAGTTTGAGGGAGTATTTGCGTGCTTCACCAAATTTTACTGATTATAATTTTGAAGGTTCTGTATTATCTCAATTGGTTGATGTATTAGCATATAATACGTATTATAGTGCGTTAAATGCCAATCTTGTTGCAAATGAAGTATTTCTTGATTCTGCTTCAATTCGAGAGAATGTAGTTTCTCTTGCTCAAACAATCGGTTATAATCCAAGATCTGCTACAGCGGCAAAAGCAAAAATAACTCTTGATATACTACTTCCAGTAAACTCTTCAGTTACTCAATTAACATTAAATTCTGGAAGTGTCTTTACCGGGACTGGAGACAATGGATCTTTTGTATTTTCAATTCCAACTCCAATAACAAAACAAACTACACTCAATAATGGCGGACGATCCAGGGTGTTGTTTGAAGATATTGAAGTTTATCAAGGAAATTTATTTAATTTTACTTATAATGTTGATACTTCAACCAAGCAAAAATTTATTATTCCAGATGCAAACGCAGATTTAAATTTAATTCAGGTAATAGTTAATGAGACAGATTTTGCTGTACCGCAGACATACAAACTTGTAGAAGATATTACTCAATTAAACTCGGAAAGTCGGGTTTATTTCATTCAAGAGAATAAAAATGAACAATTTGAGTTAATTTTTGGTGACGGTACATTTGGTAGAAAATTATTAAATAATGATCAAATTAGTATTTCTTACATTACTACGGATAAAACACTTGGTAATGACTGTTCTGAGTTTTCCTTTATAGGAAGATTATCTGATCAATCAAATAATTCTTATTCTGCATCTCAACCCTCTATTACTGTAGTAGATTTTTCTGCAGGGGGAGCAGATCCAGAAAGTATTACTTCAATTAAGTTTCTTGCTCCAAGAAGTTTTTCTGCACAAAATAGAGCAGTTACTGTTTCTGATTATGAAGTTTTAGTAAAACAACTTAGTCCTGGTTTAGAGTCTTTAACTGTATATGGAGGTGAAGAAGCAAACCCTCCACAATATGGTAAAGTTTTTGTTGCTGCAAAACCAATTGGAGCATCTGCACTAACTACAAGTGCTAAATTGGATTTGATTAGAAAACTCAGACAATACACAATACTTACAGTTGTTCCTGAAATAGTAGATCCTTCCTTCCTTTATATTGATGTTGATACTTATGTGTACTACAACTCTCGAAAAAGTAAGAGAACTCAGGTTCAATTGGCAAATGTTGTCAGAAATACCGTTATAGACTTTGCTACAGGATTTGATCTTAATAAATTTAATAGTAAGTTCAAATATAGTAAATTAGTTTCTACTATTGATGACAGTGATCCTGGTATTACATCAAATATTACCAGGATTAGGATGAGAAAGAATTTAAAAGTTTTTCCTAATGTATTTGCTTCTTATGAAGTTTGTTTTGGTAATAGAATTTCACCAAACAGTAATATAGTCTCAAATGGGTTTAAGATTACTGGGCAACCTTCAGAATTTGTATTTTTCTTTGAAAAATATGATGATTTAGGAACTATTGCTGTTTATAGACTTGTAGGAGACGTAAAAAAATACTTCAGTACTAATATAGGTTCTATAGATTATGAAAAAGGTGAAATAAATATCAATAACATCAACATTAACAGTGTATTGGGGGATAGTGGAGAAATTAGTATCTCAGTAGTCCCAACGTCTAATGATATTATTGCATTGCGTGATTTATATCTAACAATTGATCCATCTGGTGTTAATGTAAACGTGATTTTAGATGAATTAACTTCATCTTCAAGATCTTCAGGTGTCGGACAAATTCCAGTATCAAGTTAAAACATGTTTAACGACTTAAGAGTATCTAATACGGTTTCATCGCAAGTACCTCAGTATTATGCGTCTGAATATCCTAATTTTGTAAATTTCTTAAAGGATTACTATGCGTTCTTAGAAACAAATAGTAATGCTTTAGATTTACTGAATAATATTGGAGATTTGATTAATGTAGAGACGTATACTGGGATAGATATATCTTCAGTACTATACTCTGATATTGAAGATGACTCTGACGAACTATTATTAAGCGGCACTCCCGTTTTTGCTCCTAATGGACTAATAAAAATTGATGACGAAGTTATTTTATATAAAAATTTAGGTCCTGATCTTGTAGATGGGGAAAAAGTAACAAGATTAGAACTTATTGCAAGGGGGTATATATACAATTCATTAGAAATTGATTCTGGATTTACTGCAAATATTCAGACTGTAGCATCTGCACACACTGCAGGTACTATCGTATATAATCAGTCATACATATATCTTTTTTACTTTTTAGAAAAACTTAGAGAACAGTATTTACCTGATTTTCCTAAAAATGTATTAGAAGATAATTTAAATCGTGGATTAAACATCGATGCCATCCTAAAAAGAGTAAAAGATTTTTATATTACTAAAGGAACTCCTCAAGGAATTGATTTTTATTTTAAATTTCTATTCCAGGAAACACCAGAACTTAGAAATTTTAGAGATTCACTAACAACTCCGTCCAATTCTATTTTTGAAGGTAAACGTATTGTAAGATTTAGAAATTTGGATAATTATCCAAATTCGGAATTACAATTTAAACAACTTGTCCAAGGTGAAAATGAATTTACTGTAATTTCATCTGAAAGTCTCTATACATTTACTTCATTAGCAATTGAATATGAAATTTCAAACTCAGAAAATATAGTCACTACAGAATTTACTAAAATTGTTTCAGAACCTGATTATGTTTTTAAAAGACTGTATGTAGATGGCACAGATGGATTTCCTGAGTCTGGAATTATAAGATATGGAAATATTTTTATAACTTATTCGCAAAAACAAGAAAATTTCTTTGTTTGTGATGATTCTATTTTTAAATTGCAAGACCTTGGTTCACCTGTAGGTAAAATTGTATTTGACTTAAGCACATTATGTGTTGTAAAAGATAATCCTGAGTTTTACTTTTCTGTTTATTCTGGAATTACTGAAATTACTGGAACTGATAATGTAGGATATACTCCAGGAGATGCTGGATTCATTTCTTACATTACTTTAACAGATGATCCTATTTTAACTACTTGGTCATATAATAATACTCTTCCAGTAAATAAAACCAAAGGTGTACTATCTTCTGTTACTAATTTATATTATTCCAATACCGATTTGTATCTTACAAGATCAAAAGCACCTTTTGAACTATATCCAGGAAACCCAGAAGTAAATAGAGTACCTTTAAATTTACCGGTAAATACTCGTATTTCTCCTGTAGATAAATTTGTAAAAATTCCAAGAAATTTTGTTCAAAGGAATTTAGAAGATCAAGAAAACACTATTGCACAATTCCCTGTTGCTCTTGCCACAGATGGAATTCCAATTATTAATTGGAAAAGTAATAATTTTAGTATTCTTGGTAAAATTCAATCTATTAATATTGAAAATGGTGGATCTCAATTTAATGTTGCAAATCCACCATTAATTACTATTGATCCTCCAACTACAGATGAAGCAGGAGCAGTTCAAGCAACTGCTGAATTGAAAATTAATGGTCATTTAGCAAAAGTCAATATTGAAGATGGTGGGTCAGGATATCCAACAAATGTATCTATTTTTGTAGATAAAGGTGCGGGTAATGATCCAAATATTACATTTAGGCAAGCAGTTGTATCTGCTGTTGTAGTATCTGGCAAAATTACAAAAATTAGAATAATTGATCCAGGATCTGGATATACAACAACTCCAACAATTACAATTACACCAGCAGTTGCAAATCCTGCACAATTAAGCGCATTAATTGAAGGATTTATTTATAATGTAAATATTACAAATGCTGGAGCAAAATATACAGAAGATCCCCAATATAATTTGGTAAAGGGAATTGGTGCAACTGCATCTGTTGTTGTAACCAATGGAAGAATATCTGCAGTATCTGTAATTAACAGAGGTTCTGGATATAATTCACCTCCAAGAGTTACTCTTGTAGATTCTTCTGGAAATGGTGTTGGCGGTGAAGTAATTGCTAAACTTGGAGATGGTAACACAGTACCTGTAGATCAAGTTGAATCTTTTGTTATATTAAATCCAGGACTTAATTATGGACTGACCACAACATCTGCAGTTATTTTAGAAAGTGGAAAGGATGAAGTATTAAATATAAGATCTCAAAGATGGACTCCAGTTAATAATTATGCTGAAACTATTCAAAGTGACGGATCTTATCAAGAAATCAATGGTAATGATCTTACTTATTATTATCTTGGAATTCCTGAAAATTTAAGGTATTACAATAATACCACAAACTCTTATCAGCGTGTATTGTATGAAACTGGCGAGTGGACTACCGCTGGGAATCCACACTCACCAATTATTGGATGGGCATTTGATGGTGCCCCAATTTATGGTCCTTTTGGGTACTCTGATCCACTTTCTCCTGGTTCTGCAGTTGTAAGAATGGTTAGTGGTTATAAAAAGAAGCAAAATATTGAACCAATTAGATCTCAAATTGGTGGTCTTGGATTAGGAAATTTTGAAATTGGATACTATGCTGAGGATTGGGAATGGATTGCTAATCCATTCAATTTAGATGAAAATAATGGTAGATTTTGTATAACTCCAGAATATCCAGATGGAGTATATGCATATTTCATGACGCATTCTACAGATGCAAATAAAAATAGAGATGGATTCCCATATTTTATTGGACCAAAATATCGAGGAAAAACTGAAAATACATTCAATATTAAAGAAAATAGAACTCTAAACAATGTAACTGATAATTTAAGTAGATATGTAAGTAAATTAGGTGATAGTTACATTTTACCAGAAGATCCTGGCAACTTTGTAGTTGAGGCGATTCCTGAATCTACCGATTCTACATTATTTGCACTGGATGTAGTTTCTGGTGGAGATTTATACAAAATTGGAGATACCTTAGTATTTGACAATGAGGGAACTGGAGGTTTTGGTGCCAGTGGATTTGTAAGTTCACTCAAAGGTAAAGAAATTACTCAGGTAACTAAAAATACCTATGACTTCTTCACTTATGATGAAGACACTTCACCATTTATATCTGGAAGTGTCATTAAGACTAATTCTGGATTCCAAGGAACTGTAATTGCTGTTGATAGTAAAAAGAAAGAAGTTTATGTAGATACTGTCAGTTCTCCAATTTCTATTGGAGAGAATGTATTTGACGATATTAATTTTATTAATACAGTTACTGGAAGTAAGACATCTTTAGAATTAACACCTACACAAACAACTATTAATTTAACTGCAAATATTAATTCTGACTTATCTTTGATTGCAGTAGACACTGTTGCTGGATATCAATTATATGATTATTTTAAAATTGATAATGAAATAATTAAAGTTATTTTTATAGATTCTGGAAATTTATTGCTTGGTGTAATTAGAGGCGTTAATAATAGCATTCGAGAGTCTCATGAAACTACAAGTCCATTAACTCTTATCGATAAAGTTACTGTATATAACAGTAATCAATATGTTGTTAATGATATTATTAGTTTAGATAATGAATATGCAAGAATTGTTGAAATTACTGTAGAAAACACCACCTCTGTTCAGGCATTTGATATTATTGAACCTGATCTTGGTGGTCCTGGTCCATATTACGTATATTTTGATCAAGAACTTCAATCTTTTGGTGGTAGCAATCAAGATTGTTTAGTTCTTGATGGAACTGAAATTCAAGATATTCAATTTGATGCTACTTTAACTGAATTTGATGATAATGTATTGGTAGAAGTTAGTGATAGTCCAACTTATGGATTAGGAACTTTCTTCCCTGTTGAAATTGTAGGAACCACACAAAAACATACATTAGATATTGAAAGAGGACTTTTTGGTACTGCTGTAGATACTCATACCAAATATACAAATGCTCCTATTCGAAAATTTATTACTGCTAAAGTATCTTCTTATGAAGAAGATAAAATTATCACTACATTTACCTCAAGTAATACAGAATTGGTTCCAGGAGATGATATTACAGTAACCGCATCTTTAAATAAGCAAGAAGTTAGAGATATATCAGTAAATGGCAATTCTATTGATGTTACATTAGATGGTAACCCAGTCAATCCTGCTACCTATGCAATTACTAACATACCTGGAGTTGATACTGGAATATCATTCTATGAAAATTATGATTATTTCTTTACAACTGACAATCTTGATATTTCGTTCTTTGGTCCCTCTACTAATGAAGATGGTGAGTTAGTTCCTGGTAGAAAATACTTTGACATTACTATCGATAAAACATTTGATTCTAATAATCGATTAACTAATTTTGTTATTTCTCCAGATGATTCTGATTTGACTTCATATTTTATGGTAATTACAAATCCAAATGATTCATCAATAACAAAGACAATTTTAGTAAAAACTTTACAAGAACCTATTAATGACAATTATAAAATTTTAACAGCAAATTCTACAGAATTTTCTGTAGTTAATAATATTGACCCAGAAAATGCAGACGTTCAATTAAGTCTTTATAACTCAAACACAATTTCTTATACAACTACTTCCAAAAATGCAAAAGGTCCAATAAATTTTGCTACGTTATCTTCTGGTGGATTTTCATATATAACTGCTCCGGGAATAAAGAGTATTAATTCTGATGATGGAATTGGTGCAATTATTTCACCACTTACAAAAAGTATTGGTTTGATTTTAAATGTTGAGAAGAGATTTTCTGGGTATGGATTTAGTTCAGATTTTAGACAAAAACCTGTTATTCAATTCCCAAGAATTTTACAAATTAGTAACAATTTTACGGTAACTGACGTACAATTAACTTCTATTGGGTCTAATTATTTGTTTGATCCAAGAGTTGTTGTAACTGGCGGAGGGTTGCCAAATAATTCAGAATTTCATGCTGAAATATCTGCAACTTACTCCAGTATTTCGGGAAATTTAACTGGATTATTTATTGTTAATGAAGGGCAGAGATACAATTCTGCACCAGATCTCAATATTGAAAAGTATTATTTTACCTCACTAACTGGAACTGGCATTGATACTATTTTAACTTTCAAATTTGCTTTTAATAATTACATCTTACAAGATGATCAATTTAAAGTTAGATTATACTATACAGAAGGTGGAGTAGAGAAAACCGCAGAGAGTGATGTATTTTTTGCAAAAATAGAGGTATCTGGTATAGAGTGTAGAGCAAATTCAGTTCAATCTGCACCTGCAGCAGATGGAGTAGATCCAAGAACCAGTGGAGAAATTGCAAGCATAGACTTTAATACCGTCACTGACACAAGATACGAGTACATTTCATTGAGTAGAGTTGCAACTGCTGTTGCTATTGTTTCTCAATCAACGTTTAGTGCTACAGAAAAAATAATTATCAACAATGATCAATCTAAGTTTGGATTTGTAACCGCAAATCAAGGATGGCAACCTTCCAGTTCTACGTTACGTGTTGAAAGATTCAATTCCAACGTAAGTATTGGTGACATTGTTTTTGGGGAAAGTAGTAAATCAACTGGTGTTGTTACTTTATCAAGAGGAACAAATGCTGCTCCAATACTTGGAACAGTTATTGAAAAACCAAAAAGTTTCTTAACAGTTGATTCTTTCCTTGGATCTAATTTTGAAAGAATTCAAGACAGCTTTAAATATCAGAGATTTTCATATGAAATTGGTGTAGATGTTCCATTTAGTGAATGGAAAGAAAATTATATTGGTGCTGCTCACCCAACTGGATATAATATTTTTGCAAGAACAACTATTAAAAATACTATTCCATTGGGTGCAGATAAAGACGAAACGACTTACAAAAATATTGAACTTCAACCTACTGTTACTGCAGCAACTGATCTGACAATCTCTACAGATGTTTCTGAGGAAGTTTCTTTTAGAAGAAAGTATAATTATTTGGTTACTAAGAGTCAAGGTCTTGATGAAGTTCAAGTCTATAATAGACAACTAACTGATATTAAAGAAACAGAAGCGGCAATTGTTGCAGTTTTTGAAGATTTTTCTGAGGAATTTGATGGAGCACAAACTTCTTTTGAATTGAAAGTTGTTGATCCTTTAAATCCAACAGATAATCAAGGAAATCCAAATTATATTGAAGATTATGATGTAGATCAAATGGTTATTTTACTTGATAATGTAATTCAAACGTATGGAACTTCTTGGTTTGTTACTGCATCTGATAAGAATATTACTTTTACAAGCAGTCGGGCGGAGGGACAATTATTACCTGAAGGCGAATCATTAACTTATAGAAAAGTAAATGAAACTACGGTAATATACGAATCTTCAGAAATTACCACTGCAGATGCGACTACTTTTTCACTTTTAGATGCGAACAATACTCCTTGGCCAGCAGGAATATTCTCAGTCATTGATTTAAACAATTATTTGGTACTTATCGATGGTGTTGTACAGTTACCAACTTCAGCATTTACGATCTCTGGTAATAATAATGGAGAAATTACATTTACTGAAACTATTCCTGAAGGTAGTGAAATTTCAGTTAGATATTTCTCAGGATTTCTCAATAATACGTTTGAAAACGTTAATCAACAATCATATACAAGTGGGACAGAGATAGTTCTTGCCAATACTCCTCCCGGAGCAACTTCCAACGAAAGTTATTTTGTATTCGTTGATGGTGCATTAATGTCTACAGATGTTTATACTATTAATGGTAGTAAAAACATAGTATTTAATGATGACTTTAACTATTTTACTTTGATGGTCTTTATCGATCCAGTTGGTGTATCTTTAACTACAAAAACTGATATTATCATTGCTGAAAAATATACTTATAAAATTGAAGACGGTCAAGAAGAAATTCCAGAAGGTTTTGTAGTTGATTCAAATAGTTATATTGTAGATATCGCTGGAGTTATACAATCTCCATCTATTGTATATGATACATTATCAAGTGGAGTTAGAAAAATTAATTTTACTGAACCTCCATATAAAACAATTCTTTCTGAAGATAACCCAAATACTCCTGAAGATGAATTCTCTTCTGTTGGAAGACAATTTATTGGTCTTTTATATCAAAGAAGTGATCCTGAAGGAAACACAACGACACCAAACTACCAATTTGATGATATTAGTCAAAATATCATTCAGGTTAAGGAAGATATTTCTAATTTTGTAATAGGAGACAATATTGTTAGATCTGACGAATTATCGTTCGGTGTAATTAAATCCAAATCCAGTAAAGTTACTAAAATTATAGCAGAAACATCGCAAGTTAGTTCTGTAACTGCAGGACAACAATTTACAGTAACTTTTAATACTACAAGAAATATTTTTGAGGGCGACAGAGTAATATTTAATGCTGGCATTGGATTAACAAGTCCAAATAATGATGAACTTGAAATTGTATCTATAGATCGTGCAACACGAGTGGTTACACTTGAAAATATCAGTGGCATCACTCTCAACATCAATATTCCAATTACCACTGCTATTGACTTTGTACACAACACCTTTGAAATTATTAATTTAAATATTGATGACTCTATTCCAAATAAGGATAATGGTTTTGTCGATGGCGACACTATTTTGAGTGGTCTTGCAAGTTCACAATCTACAGGAGTAATTAGTAGTATTGATGATGCCTCTGGATTAAGACTTGGAACTGCAGTTTATGTAGTAGACGCAGGTAATATAAGTGGGGGTGCTCTTACTGGAAATGCAATTCAAGTTTTTGAGGGTAGTGACTACACGTTTACACCGAATGTAACCCTCGTAGGAGGTTCTGGAGAGGGTGCTACTGCTACTGCGACTGTAGTAGGGGGTCAAGTCACTCAGATTGCCCTTAGCGGCGGTACTGGGTACGATGCAGCAGATTTACCTGCGATCATTATTGAACCACCAACCCAGAGCATACTTACTGTCCCTACCGGAGAAGGAGCATTATTTTTACAAAATGATTATATTTTAATTAATGATGTTGAAATCTGCAAAATTGCCAACATTACAGGTGACCAATTAACTATTGATAGATCTCAATTAAACAGTAGTCTTATAACATTCTATGTACGGGGAACTTCTTTTGAGAAAATTATTCCACAACAATTAACAGTTAAATCGTTTAGAAGAGGTTTTGATGGTGAAAAAACAGTATTTAAATTAACAGAACAATTTGAACCAGTTACATTACCAATTAATTCTGATATTTTTGTAATTCTTAATGGCATATTACAAAATGTTCCTTCTTCATATACCTTAACTACAGATACAGATGGAGATCGTGCGATAGAATTTGTATCAGAACCACCAAAAACTGAAAGTCCTTGTAATATATTCTATCTTGGTCAAACAATTAGTGTACAAGATGTTTCCACACAATTTAATGGATCTGATAGAATATTTGAATTGAGAGATCCTGCTGGTGAAATCTTTAGTTTTAATGCTAAAAATAAACCAGAAGCAAATATTTCTGCAAACTTAATTATCTTCATTGACGGTGTTTATCAAATTCCGTCAGTAGAAGCTACAGACAGAGAACCTGCATACGATAACAATCTTGCTTCATATAGACTTTTTGGTAGTGTTATTGAGTTTTCTGCTGCTCCAAAATTTGGATCTTCTTTTGAAGCATACATTTATGTTGGTTCTGATGATGACTATAATGATGTTGATATTGATCCTCCCGTAGAAGCTGGAGATGTCATTATTCAAGATGATCAGATAGTACCGAGAGATATTAATAATATTTTAAGTTCTACCAGATTGTCGGTCAATATAACTAAACCAAAATCTGGAAATCCTATTGAATTTTTTCCTAATTTATTGGGTGTTCCTAACTTGTATTTCTCTGATATTATTCAGTTACAACCAGTTAGAGAGTCTTTAAGATCCAGACAACTTGTACAAGCAAATGTTGTTACTTTATTAACTTTTTCAGATCCAGTTGTAGATTTGAATGCAAATACTGTTGAAATTGAAACTATTCAAGATCAATATTTGCCTGCAGTTGGCGAAGGAGAATTTGCTGAATTTAATTTCATCATTCCTGCCACTACCAATTTTCCAGAAAGATTTATTGATGCAACATATGGAACTATTGCATACGATACTAACGGAACTAATGAGACTTTGAGTAATGTAGTTGTTGGTGCTAAATTACCATTTGATCAAATTATTGTAATTAATTCCACCGCCCCTGAACTGTTTGATGATTTAATTTATGGATCTGAAATTATTGAAGGTAGTAATGTAGTTTCTCGACCAATTATAAATACAGTTCAGCGTATTACTTATGGACCTCCTCCAGGACCATATACAGATTTTGGTGCTAAGGTTGTAAACTGGGATCCCGATAACGGTATATTATTCCTAAAACTTGACAGTAATGCTAATCCAGCAGCAACCTCTGGCGGTGCATTCCAGGCAGATTGGAAAATTAGAATTGAATATTCTAATGCAACTGTTGCTGAAGCGACAATTTTGGATAATGACTTGATTGCCGAATATCAAACTCTTGCCGCTGGCACTAAATTATTATCCACAACATAACCCTATAAATAATAAAAAAACTGTTTCACAATGGCAGCGTTACTAACAGATAGATTCCGCGTAGTACTTGCGGAGAATTTTAGAGATAGAGTATTGCTTGGAGAAAGCGGTGGTGCTGATCCAATTAATCTCTGGTTGTTCTTTGCCAGGTCGGAAACCTGGGATGGGGGACTACCTCCAGATCCTACTGATAATCAAGAGGCAGCATTTAATTTGTATGACCAAATGCTTGGTCTTAAAAAAATTCCTGCGTCTAATATTAGGGGAGTTGTCAGAAATAAAACTTGGCAGTCTGGAACAAAGTATGATATTTATCGTCATGATTATGGAACAAAAGTTGGCACAAATCAATATATTTCTGGATTAAATTTTGAAGTCAAATTATATGAAACAAACTATTATGTAGTTACTTCCGAATTTAAAGTATATAAGTGTTTGAATAATAATAACGCTACTGCATCAACCGAAGAACCTACTTCTACATCAAGTGCTCCATTCACCACACCGGATGGATATGTATGGAAGTATATGTATAGTGTTACTGCAAGTGATTTTGAGAAGTTTAAAACTGATGATTACATTCCAATTCCTTTAACTTCTGTTGCAGGAAATGAAATTTTACCATCCACCAACTTTGGTGGTGCTGTATATAACGTAGTAATATCTGCCCCAGGAACAGGGTATAATTTAGAAGATACTTTTAACATTGTTGGAGATGGACAAAACGCAAGATTTGAGGTAACTTCTATTGGTGAAAACGGAGAAATTTTATCAGTAAGGATATTAAACCCCGGTCAGGGGTATACTTTTGGTGCTGCAACTCCAGACAATGCTGCCGGAAGTAATGCAACCTTTTATCCTATCTTTTCACCAAAAGAAGGTTTAGCAAATACAATTGCTCTTGAACTCGGATCTTATCGTCTTGGGTTAAATGCAAAAATTGAATCTGCAGAATTTCCTTTCCGAAATGATTTCACTGTTGTTGGAATCATTTATAATCCAATTATGGCACCTGGGGTTACAAATACTGCCATTGGAACTAAAAAACTTAAATTAGTTGGTCAATTAAGTAATACTCCAAATGCAGATGAATTGATTACTGGAGGAAGTAGCGGTGCTTCTGGAAAATTAATTCAATATGTAGAAGAAGATGGTATTTGGTATATCTACTACACCCAAGAAAACGTACTTGGTGAAGGTTTAAATTCATCGAATGTAAAAGTACCTTTCCAAGTAGATGAAACAATTACAGTTGGTGACAATAAAACTGGCACCATTGCATCAGATGGTCTTACGGATCCAGATATTTTAAGAGGTTCTGGAGAAATCATCTACATAGATAATAGGAGTCCAATTACACGGGCAACGGACCAAACAGAAGATTTTAAAATTATATTAGAGTTCTAAAATGCCGCAGTCAACTAACCTCAACACCACCCCATACTTTGAGGATTTTGATCCAAATAAAAAATTTCACAAGGTATTGTTTAAACCTGGAGTTCCCCTTCAGGCAAGAGAACTAACGACTTTACAATCTATCCTGCAGGATCAGATTGAAAAGATGGGATCGAGCATCTATAAAGAAGGTGCTATGGTAGTTCCGGGTCAGATTTCATTCGACCTTCTGTATACGTCAGTTTTGATTGAAGATGAGTATTTTGGATTACCATCTTCACAACTGGTTGAGTATATTGTTGGTAAGACCATAACAGGTCAATCTTCTGGGGTTAGGGCAAAGGTTGTTAATGCTATTACGGCAGAGCAATCTGAAAAGGGGTATACTACGTTATTCATTAAGTATATTGGTGCATCGAACACTAATACATCATCAACATTTGAGGATGATGAAATTTTAATTGCTAATGAATCTTTTAGTATTGGTGGAACTGTAATTTCGGAAAATACTGATTTTGCAAAATGCATTACAAACAATGCAACTTTTACTGGGTCTGCTTCATCTATCACAACTGGCATTTATTACACAAAAGGTTATTTTGTTACCGTAGATCCACAAGAAATCATTCTGGATCAATTTGGAGTTACTCCTTCTTATAAAATTGGATTACAAGTATTAGAAAATATTGTCAGTTCTACATCTGATGAAAGTTTAAATGATCCATCACAGGGATTCTCTAATTTCGCTGCTCCAGGCGCAGATAGATTTAAACTTGAGGCAAAATTAGTTAAAAAGTCTTTATCTGACAATTCTGCAACTGATTTTATTGAATTACTTAGACTGGATAATGGTAAATTGATTGAGATCGTAAATGGTAGTCTCAATCAACTTGATGGTGCTCTTGAAAATTCTCTTGCAAGAAGAACTTATGATGAGTCTGGCAACTATGAAGTAGAACCTTATACATTTGCTAAAGATGAGTGTTTAGATGATGGTACTAATAATGGTGTGTATGCACTTGGTTCAAAAACAGCAGATGATAATGAAGCATCTTCAGATCTATTTGAGATTACAGTAAGTCCTGGTAAGTCATATGTTCTTGGATATGAGTTATCAACTTTATCAACTCGATATGTTGATGTCAAAAAGGCAAGAAAATTTAAATCAGTTGAAGATTATATTACAAATACTGATGCAAAAGGATTTGTAATTACTTCTTCTAATAGTATTCCCCAATTGACACTTCAAACTGTTCTTACTGGTGATAGGATAGTAGCACTTCAGGATAGTGGTAATAATGTTATTGGTTATGCACTTTTAGTTTCTGCTTCTGGAACATATCCATCAACTTGGGAATACAAGGTAACTGCAATTAAGTTTCTTACAGGAAAGACACTGAATGATCTTGCTAATTTGTATTTTCCCACTTCATCTATAAACTTTGAAACTAATACAGTTAGTGGCGGTGCCAGTGTTTCTGTGTCAGGAACATCTGGAGTTCCTGCTAAAAGATTTTTTAAATTACACAAAAGTGATGTAATTAAATCTGTCGAAGACGTATCTTTAACTGATGTTAGAGCATATGCAAGTGGTACTTTTTCTTCTGGTACAGCAACTCTTACTAACGTAAAATTTAATAGTTCAAATTTTTCAGATTATACTTTTGTTCTATCAGACACTGGAAATATACCTGGGGCATCTGCTACGGTTACACCAAATTTAGAGCAAGGTGAACTTGTTGTTAATATTGATAATACATCAAATAATGGCACTTTTGTTGTATTTGGTCCTACTACTGTAGCAAATCCACAAGAAAAACTGATGGATTACAGGCAGATGAAAGTTGCCAAATATAGTCCTATTGCTACTAAATATGATACAAGTGCTAATACATTAAATCTTGGCGTAACCAGAGTATCTAATATAAGGGCGGTTTATATTGCATCTTCCAGTGATTCTGTTAGTGACATTATTCCAAATATAGTGATATCTAATGTTGTAAATTTTGAAGAGGGAGAAATTATTGAAGGTGTTACTACTGGTGCTAAGGGTAGAGTAATTTGGATAAATGGAAACGTTGTTTATTTTGTATATGAAAATGATCTTAGATTTATACCAAACGAAAACGTTAAATCATTTAAAACAAACCTATCTACAGGTGTTAGTAGCGTTAAAAGTGGGTTTACCAACTTTAAAGACAAATATCAATTAAATGATGGGCAAACAGACCAAACATTTGAATTTTCTTCTATAACAAAAAGTTCTGGGTTTAATGTTCCCTCCACTGCTTTAGTTTATACCGTTTTTGATTATTTTCAAGATATTAATCCTGGAACTGGATTATATACCACTGTAAATTCTTTCTATAATTCAACTCTTGAACAAAGTCCAAAATACATTCCATCTACTGAAATTGAACCTATTTACTTATCTGACTTAATCGATTTTAGAATTGATCAAGAGAGTATTTTACAATTTGATGGAACCCCTAACATTCCATATGAAATTGATGCCGCAGAAATTATTGCAAATACAGATTTATCTAATTTTGGTAATAATAATTATCAAACTTACCCAGATAATTTACTCAGTCCTGAAGGATATGCCCAAAGCGATTCTTTAGAGTATTATATTCCAACTTATAATACTTTATATTTAACAAAAACTGGTGAATTTTTTATTAAGGAACTTAACAACTCAGAAGATAGTGATTCACGTGAAACTTACGAATTAAAAAATGCGATGCCACTTCTGGATATTTTTGTTCCAGCATACACCAGGGATTTGAATGACGTAGTTTACACTCGTTATAAAAATAACAGATATACTATGAGAGATATTGGTAGACTTGAAGATAGACTTGAAAATCTTGAGTATTATACTGCTTTATCTCTTTTAGAAACTGAAACTGAAAATCTCTTTATTCCAGATAGTGGTGGTTTAAATAGACTTAAAAACGGATTTATTGTAGATAATTTTACAACTCATAATATCGGAGAACCAAGACATCCAAATTATTCATGTTCTATGGATTTTGAGGCAGGTGAATTAAGACCACAACATTATACTACTAATGTATCATTACGATATAAAAATAATGTAGAACCATCAAATTATTTGAATGATAGTTTTATTTTATTGAAATATGATGATATTGCTGTAATCGAACAACCCCTTGCGTCTGGCGTAGAGAATGTAAACCCATTTGCAGTTATCTCTTGGGTTGGAGATATTAAAGTCAGTCCAGCAACAGATGATTGGGTAGATGAAATTAGATTACCAGAAACTACTACACGGGTTGAGGGTAACTTTATTGCAACTGCAGCAGCAGCGGGCGTAACGAATTTTAGTACCGGTGGATTTGCTCCTACTCAATGGGGTTCATGGCAAACACAATGGACAAGCACAAGGACCACCAGAACCGGTGGCACTGAACGTAGAAGTGAATGGCCATTCATTAGAGACGTTGCAACTACTACCAGAACCACCAGAAGAGGTCAAACGCGAACCGGAGTAAGAACAAGTGTAACCCCAAGATTTGATAGAGAGGTACTTGGAGATAGAGTTGTTGACATTACATATGCGAGATGGAAACGTTCAAGAAATGTTAGATTTTTCTGTAGACGTTTAAAACCATATGTAGAACTATATCCATTCTTGGATGAGAAAAATATTTTTACTTATGTAACTCCTAAACTTCTGGAAATCGAAATGCTTAATAATGCATCTTTTATTCCCGGTGAAACATTTAGTTTAGTATCTAACGCTCCAGGAAGATTCTTTTCTGCGACATGCTTTCTTCCCCAAGGCGGCAGCGGACCCAGCACACTAATAAATCCATACACTAAAGAAGAAATTCCATCGACGTATAGTGCATCTTCTACTCTTTTGAATTGGGATGTTCTTAAAACTACAACATCTGTAACCAATGGAATATCTACTGCCGGAAGATCTGAAACCTTTAGATCTGCTGAGGGTCAAGGTGGATATTTAATTGAGGGTGATATTGTTCAAGGTCAAGAAAGTGGCGCAAGGGCAAGAATTACTAACAAGAGATTTGTTACTACTGAAAATGGTGATCTTATAGCAGGATTCTTTATCCCATCTCCAGATACACCAGGCAATCCAAGATGGAGAGTTGGTGAATCTACTGTTTTATTTACAGACTCACCAGTAAATAGTAAAGTTCAAGGAATCGTTGATAGTTCTGCAGAAGGAACTTATACTGCAAGAGGAACTATACTTACAAAACAAACTGATGTTCTTTTAGTAAGAAATGCTAATGTTCAAAGAGATACTGTACGTGAAAGAAGAGTTGTTACAAGAAGAACAACAACACAAAGAACAGGTGCTTGGAGAGATCCACTTGCACAATCTTTCTTAGTTCCAGAAGAAGATGGTATGTTCGTTACCAAAGTTGACACATACTTCCAATCTAAGGATACTTCAGGTCTTCCTATTACAATGGAACTTAGAACCATGGTGAATGGTTATCCATCTCCAAATGTTATTGGCGTAGCAACATTAACCCCAGATCAAGTTAATGTTTCAGATGATGCTACTGCAGTAACAACGTTTACCTTTGACGCACCAGTATTTGTTGAAGGACTTCAAGAATATTGCTTTGCGGTATTAACATCTTCACTTGAGTATAAGATGTGGATTTCTGCAATGGGTCAAGATGATTTAGATGGTAATCGTATTACTGCTCAACCTTATGCAGGTGTCTTATTTAAATCTCAAAATGCTTCTACTTGGACAGCACATCAATTAGAAGACCTTAAATTTAAATTATATCGTGCTGAGTTTGATATTACAGAAACTCCTACAATTGAATTTGAGACTCCAGTTTTACGATCTTCTGGAGTTAAGAGACTACCACCAGATCCTATTGAATTGTTATTAAATACTGGAACTGCTGCGTACAGTGCAGTTGCAAAAACAACTACTGGATATATTAAAGTAAACCATCCAAATCACGGTATGCATGATCCAGCATCATATGTAACCATTGATGGTGTTTCTTCTGGAGTTGGGACTACTTTAGCATCAAATTGGACCGGTGGTGTTAGTACTCCTATTCCTTTGACTGGTGATGCTAATACTGAAGCTTTATTTAAAAATAGCAATAATATTGATGGTGCTGTTGGTAGTGCAGCAAATCCAGCATACATTAGAATTAATGATTCGGTTTATTCATATGATCCTTCCCAGACAAATAATCAGTCTGGAGGTACATTTACTATTACTTTAATTGCACAAATTTCTGGACCGACTGGAATTACATTTGAATCTGATGATGACATTACAGTAGAATATTATGTTTATAATGGAGTTCCATTGACTGAAATTAATAAAACACATAGAAATTTGAGGTGGATTACATTAGATTCATATCAAATTAATATCGATGTTGAAAGAAATACAACAGAGAATTTGAATTTTGGTGGAATTAATGTAGACGTATCTACTAATACTATGTTTACTAATGTTCTCCCATCTGTTACATACCAGGAACTTCCAGGAACTTCAGTAACTGCTGAAATGAGAACCACATCTGGAACCTCTATATCGGATTCAAGTTTCTCGGATCCAAGTAACTCTAATATTCCACCAGATAGATCCTACATTAAAGAGTCAAATTACTCTTCGGTTAATATGAATGATAATAATTATTATGAAACTCCAAGACTTGTAGCATCTTATCCTAATGCAGAGAATCTCATGCAAGGTCAACCTTCTGTGGACCTTAGACTTACTTTATCAAGTACAAATCCATTATTATCTCCAGTCATTGATGCAGAAAGAATTAGTTTAATTACTACATCAAATAGAGTTTCTAATATTGATGGAAATTATAAGCAAGAGTATTTTGGTGATAATCCTGGTGAAGTATTTACAAATATTGAATTAAATGCAATTTCTGATTATAACTCTGCTAATTACATTACTAAATTAATCTCGTTGCAAGATCCAGCAACAGGACTAAGAATTGAATTTGCTGGATATAATCCTCTTCAAATTGCAGATATTGACGTTTTGGTCAAAGTATTATCTGGTGAAGAAAGTGATCCAAATCAAATTGATTGGATTGATTTAGATGATCTTACTGTTTTCTCCGGCAATACAAATTCCAGAGGAAATGATTATTTTACAGATCAAAAATGGAATTTTGATATTACTGATCTTACTCCAAATGGAAACCCATTCACAGAGTTCCAAGTTAAAATTAGAATGAGATCTAATAACCAATCATTTACTCCACTTATTAAAGATTTAAGATGCATAGCTCTCGCTTGATTCCAGTTGATGGTCACTCTAATTTAAAGCGTGACCGAAATACAAATGCTATTATAAGTACAAATACTTCAGATTATGAGAAGTATATTACGGAGCGTAATCGAAGACAAAATTTAGAAGATAAAGTAGATAATACTGCCAAAGAATTATCTGAGTTGAAATCAGAAATGAACGAGATCAAAAATCTCTTGATTGAACTTACAAATAAATAACTATAAATACTTAATAAGACACTGGGAAGATCATGGCAGCGATCCCTATTAATTTAACATTATATAAAGGAACTGACTTTAAAATTTCTCTGAATATTAAGCAATTTGATACTACGTTTTTTGACTTGGACGGGTATTCGGTTGCAGCATATATGGCAAGAAATTATACTACATCTAATAAAATCAGTTTAAATCCTAACATAATTAATAGACAGGAAGGATTAGTTGAACTTTCTTTACCAAAAGTTAGTACTAACTTTGTAACTGGTGTAGATGCATTAAAAGTTGGTAGATATGTTTACGATTTATATTTAATTGATAATGTTAATGCAGTAACTGATAAAGTTATTTCTGGTGTAATAGAAGTCAACCCTTCAGTATTCTAAAATGTCAAGTTATAACGTCAGAATAAATAGAAGTTCACGAAAAGTAATATCATTATTAAAACAACCTGATTTAAATATTGATGTAAATACAACTGAAGCAGATTTAAAATTCTTAGCAAGTTTTGATGATATTGATATTGCAAATAGGCAAGAAGGATATCTTTTAATGTGGAATGAACTTTTGGGAGTTCATGAATATGTTTCTCCCTATGAAGTAGTTGATAGAGCAGATAGTAATACTGCGGATTATACAAACGAACCTACAGATCCTGGAGTTGCTCCAGGAGATGATGCTATTGATTATGGGGTATTTTGATAAATAAATATATCAAGACAAGTAAACTAACCATTTAATGACATGGCAGCACCGCGTTTAAGACTAAGAAGAGGAACAGTTGATCCTCAAACATTAACTGATGTAGGAGAAACTTTTGGAGATAATCCTGCTCTTGTTGGCGAACCTGTATTTACTGATACCACCCCATCGTATATTGGTCTTGGACCTGCGGTGACTGCATCTGGTACTGGAGACTTTTACATTGCAGATGGTGGAACTTCTTTTGTCCATATTGGTGGATCTTCTTACACCCAGAGGGTCGATAGTTTCTTAGTAGATAAAAATCCAACTAACAGTGTTGCCAGTGAAGGCGGTAAGGTAATTTGGGAAGAAGGTGGTACTGGAACTAATACCGTAACGGTTAAAGCACCAGTTCAGGATTCTTTAAATGCTACATATGAATTAATTTGGCCAGAAAATGCAGCAACTGGTTCAGTAGATGATAAGTATATTTTAGAATATGATGCCACTAACAGTAAACTGTCATTTGAACCTGCAGTTGCATCAGAACAACTGCAAACCCAGCAAGCACCAGATGATGGTGATGCAACTCCTGATGAATATTACCTGACATTTGTTGATTCTAACAACCCAAATGGAAGTCCAGCACTTGAAACTTTTTATACTGAAGCACAATTAATTTTTCAACCAGATAAAGATGCAAATGTTAATGGAAATGTTGGTATTTCCAGTCTCCAAATTACTGGTGAGTATGTAGCATCTACTGGTTATTTCTCAGGTACTGGTTCTACTGATACTAATTCGGTTACAACTAACTTTGCAACAGAACCAACTGCTTCAGGTAATACTAAAGAAGTAAATGTTGGTACTGGTGCTGTTACAGGTAGCACTTCTAATGTTAATATTGGTTCTGTTGAGGGTGGCACAACTACAATCAATTCTTCAACCGTTGTTGGTGCCGCCACTACACAAAATCTTTATAACACTGTTGCTACTACACTGAACTTTGCTGGTGCAGCGCAAACCATTAACATGGGTGCTG
>Ga0255768_10001000_pt1 | contig 29833 bp, 27 predicted proteins | sample 071ome_33_FD_179983 | JGI IMG/M metagenome (GOLD analysis project Ga0255768, IMG submission 179983) | Coastal salt marsh microbial communities from the Groves Creek Marsh, Skidaway Island, Georgia - 071412AT metaG (version 2) | ecosystem: Environmental > Aquatic > Marine > Intertidal zone >...
TTAGACTCACTATAAGGGAAATACATATTTTCTGCAATCTCCTCCCACTTCGAAAGCTCGTTGTTGGTTAGTTTGGTTACTCCGATAATTCGCTGATAGTCCTCTGGATATCCGTCTTGAACCTTCTCTACTTGTCTCTTGGTATATTGTAGACACCACTTTGCTATGTAGTTGGTATACCAGTTATTATTGACATTGTTTTCATATTCGTTCGGCCCAGTAACACCGAGCATTACATACGCCTTCTTGTCTTCTGAGTAGTTGACGCGTTGCCTCCAAAATCTTGCAATCGCAATCAGCACTTCAAGCCCCATTTCTGGGATGTAGCTATAATCACCCGTAAATCTTACATAGTTAAAGATGGCAAAGGCAATCGCTCCGTTTCTATGGATTTCCTCGAAAGTGATCTCCCATTCGTTGTGACACTCCTCTCCGTTCATAGTTACCATCGGATACAAAGCTGCTCCACCAGTAAAACCTAACATCTTGGCATTAGCAATTGCCTTATCAAGTTGTCGGTATCGATAGGCAAGAAGGTTTCTAGCCACCTCTTCACTCTTGGTTACCATGTAAAAAGGCAAACAATAAGCTTCAGTGTCCCAATAGGTACTTCCGCCGTATTTCTCACCGGTAAAGCCTTTGGGTCCAATGTTCAAATCAGGGTCTTTACCAAGGTAGGTTTGGTTCAGATGAAAGATATTATAACGAATACCTTGTTGCGCTTTAACGTCTCCTTTAATCTCAATGTCTGAACGCTCCCAGATTTCGGCCCATGCTGATTTTTGAAGATCAAGAAGCCCTTTAAAACCAAAACCACTGGCCTTATCTAAAGCTTCATTCGCTGCAGATACTAGGTTTTCTTTAGAGTGATATCTAGAGACTGTGTATCCTCCAAACTTGGTTAATCTTGCTGTTTGACCCGAATTTACACGGGTAACATAATGAATCGAAACCTTAGAATCTGAACACTCCTCGCCCGCAGGCTTAATAGTCCGCTCACCAACTTCTAAATTCGATTGCATGAAGGTACAAGTGTAGAACTTCGTTTTATTCGTGTGTGCCTCGATAAAAGCGCGATTTCCTTTTTGAGTAACCGCGGTAGTCGACCAGAAAGCATCATCCCAATTACTATCTCTATTTTTAATACCACTATCGATATAGGGACGAATCTCTAAATCAATTCCGTCCTTTAGAGGCGTAATTTCATAGGCAATTGCCCCAACCTCATCTAGAGCAAGGCTTAGAAAGCGAGTTGACTTTACTTTGACATGAGCCCCATTATTTAAGATGACCTCGAAGGTTCTGCAATACCAACCTTCTTTCATATTCAATTCACGACGGAAATTCAAAACCTCGGCGGCTGCCGCAATATCAAGTTCTTCACCTGAAATCAGCACTTCAATTCCGATCCAATTCGGAGCGTTTAAAACTTTTGCAAAATATTCTGGGTATCCGTTCTTCCACCATCCTACTTTGGTCTTGTCTGGATAATAAACTCCCGCTACATAACTTCCTTGAAACGTATCCTTACTGTAATTCTCTTCGAAATTCGCACGTTGGCCCATAGCCCCGTTACCCAGGCTAAAAAGACTCTCTGCAGAAACGACATTTTCAGGACTGTACTTGGATTCTATGATCGACCACTCATTGGCCTCTACTAAGCTTTGATTCATTTATTCTCTATCGATTAATTGATCTAAAAATGGAAGTGTTAACTCGGTAAAATCTTTAACTACATGTTTGGCATGCTGCAGTGTCTCTGTATCTCCAACACCAATACTGTACATGCCGGCTCGATTGGCAGCCTCAACTCCAGCAATAGCATCTTCAAAAACGACGGAGTACTCAGGTGAGACATTTAACCCGCTTGCAGCCTTAATAAAAACTTCTGGATCTGGTTTCGCTTTAGAAACCTTGTTACCATCTATGATGATTTCAAAATAAGAGGTTAGCGCAACCCGGTCGAGAATTAAAGTGGCGTTCTTACTTGCAGAACCTAAGGCAACCCCTTGACCTCTCTCTTTGAGATGATCTAAAACTTTTTTGACGTCAACGAGAATTTCATCCTCAGTCATGTCCTGAATGAGGTTCAGGTAGTCTTCGTTTTTTTCGTGCATCCACTGATTAAAATCAGAATCTGAGGCACTGACTCCTCCACTTTGTAGTAGTAATTCGAGACTCTTTTGACGGCTTACTCCTTTAAACTTCTCGTTTTCTGTTTCATCGAAAAAGATCCCTAGACGATCGGCCAATTTTTTCCACGCCAAGTAATGGTATTTGGCAGTATCTACAATTACCCCGTCAAGGTCAAAGATGAAAGCGTTGCGACTACTTCTCATACCCTTGTTTTTATCGGGACAAATGTAATCAAGATAAAGGGATTCGGCCTACCTAAAATAATACCACAAGAACAGAACCACTAGAATAATCGCTATGGTTAAGTAGCGTTCAATAGGCTGTGTTTTTTGCTCTGCCGAGGCAACTGCCCCACGCTCGTAAACTAAACCTGCTTCCACCTCTTTGGCAGTAGATGCGTTTGAAAGGCTAACTAGGACCATTACGGCGATACTAACGACAAAGAGGAAAATAGCATAATGCAAGAAGTTCATCGTAACTAGTGTGTCAATCATTCCACCTTCAGCCAACTGCAAACCACCTTCTTGAGTCATGTATTCTAAAACTAGACGAGCCATTCCTAAAAAGAAGCCAGTCCAAAGTGCGGCTACTGCACCCTTTGCATTAATCTTCTTGTAGAAAATACCTAATAAGAAGGCTGCCGCGATCGGAGGTGAAACATAGGCCTGTACACTCTGTAGATATCTGTAGATTCCGCCGCCCTCAGTCAGTTTTTTCATAAAAGGGATCCATGCTAAACCTACAATCACAAGGATTACGGTAGCAATTCGACCTACCATTACTAATTGTTTTTCACTTGCCTCTGGCTTCCATTGCTTATAGAAGTCAAAGGTGAAAAGTGTTGAGGTACTATTAAACACAGAAGACAACGAACTCATCAGTGCCGCTAGGAACCCTGCCACAACAAGACCTCTAAAACCAACAGGGAGTACTCGTAAAATCAGTGCAGGTAATGCAGCATCGGTTGTTGTGCGAACCTCTCCCGTAATTGGGTTGGTAACTGTAAATAAATCAGGATACGAAGTCACTGAAAGTGCGTATGCAATGATACCAGGGAAGATGAAAATAAATAAAGGAAGTAGCTTTAAGAAAGAACCAAAAATAGTTCCCTTTCTCGCCGTTGATATGTCCTTAGCAGACAGTACACGTTGAACGATAAATTGATCCGTACACCAGTACCAAATACCTAAAATAGGAGCTCCTAGTAGTACCCCTGTCCAGGGATACTCCTTATTTCTCCACAAACTCATAAACGTATCGGCATCTGGCGAATTCGCCTGAATTGCAGCGGTCACTTCTGACCATCCTCCGATAGCTTCTAATCCAAAATAGGTCGCCGCTAAACCACCCAAAATAAAGATGATCGCCTGAGCCATATCTGTATAGATAACCGCCTTAAGACCTCCAAAAACAGTGTATAGACCCGTTGCAATTACCGTAATCAATGCACCCGTCCAGAAAGGAATACCCAGCAATACTTCAAACACTAATGCCCCTGCGAAAATGGTGAATGATATTTTGGTAAGAACGTAGGAGATGATAGAGACTACAGAAAGATAAGTTCTTGCACCTTTGTTATATCGACGCTCCAAAAACTCAGGCATCGTAAATACTCCACTCTTAATGTAGAAGGGGACAAACACCCATCCCAAAAGGAGTAAGATAAGTGAAGCTAAAATTTCAAATTGAGCCTCAGGAAAGGCTCCTCTTGCACCTGAACCAGAAAGACCAATAAGGTGTTCAGAACCGATATTACTAGCAAAAAGTGAGGCTCCAATGGCAAACCATCCCAAATCTCGGCCACCTAGAAAATAACTAGAGGCATCTGCTCCCGCCTTTTCTTTTTTGGTAACAAACCAAGCAATTCCAAAAATCAATAAGAAGTAAGCAGCGATTACCGTGAAATCTATAGCTCCTAGGGTTTCCATAAAGTTGTCATTATGATTAGTAACTTTGCAATTTAGACCTTTTTTGGAATTAACACGGAGTGTTGTGGTAAAGCAATTGTTTTTTGTCGGATTTGTGATTCTGAGCTTGAATCTTCAGGCTCAAATCGGCGATTTACCAAAGGCTAAACCTATCATTAAAGGACAAAATCCCAATCTAGGCGTTAAAAATGACTCGAAGGGAACGCTACTCAGAATGCCTTCTGTACTTGACAGCAGCCTCACAAAACCAAAATCAGGACCTCAGCTCATCGACCAATCAAATCTCAAAGATGCAGGGTTTGATTTAGTCATTGACCCTAAGATTGCACTGGCAGAAAATGCCAATACGAATCTAGCTAGAGGAGATATGTATCTCGGAGATGTCAAGACCTCTGCAGACAATGTGGGGATCGCTATAAGAGATCACGGAGAAATTGACGGGGATCGCGTACTCATTCTTGTCAATGAAGTCGTCGTTGAGTACAATGCCTTACTAAGCGGACGTTTTCAAAAGCTTAATGTAGCACTAAAAGAAGGCTTTAACACTATCGAATTTAGAGCGCTAAATCAAGGATACGCTGGCCTAAACACCGCCCAATTATTGGTTTTGGATGACAAAGGCGAAGCGATTAAAAACCAAAGTTGGTATCTAGCCACCGGTTCTACAGCGAAAATTATTGTTGTAAAAACACCAACCCTAGAAGACTAGTAACGTTCGCCAGGATGGTAGGTTTCTATTGCTCTTCGTAGCACCTCCTCTTTGTAAAATGGAACCTTTTTAAAAGCGCCTTCTGCATAAAGTGAGGTCTGATCATCAAAGTGCTTAGAGCTCGAATCACCACTCTGCCCACCTGCTAGTAGACTATACGCCTCAACCTTATCACCGAATTCTACAACGGCCACAAAACTATTACCACGGGTACCGTAGATCTTTTTAGTGTTATTGTGATAACGTGCGCCATAGGCCGCCAGTGCGCCCCAGCGACCACTTGCATGCGGAATAGCAACACTTGGCAAAGAATCACTGAAGGCTTGATAAATAGAGCCATCAATCCTTTGATATCTATTTACCTCACCCCATGCAATCAGCGGCGTGCCAAAGTCAGTAATCATCTGTTCTGCAGTGGCCCTCAAAAGCGCTAATTTCTTTTCAGGATCACTTTCACTACTTCCCCAAAAAGTCAAATGTTCCAATTCGCTATATCCATTAGGGCGTTTAATTTCTTTAAGAAGTCGAGTGCCATAGAAATGCGCAATACTCATGGCTTCGCTGTCTAGATTGGTTTTAAAATCCCAAGAGCGCAAGGCTTCAATAATGGGAGAGAGTTCTGGGTCTGGAAAACGATCGTAAGCATCAATAAGACCCGGAATCAACACTTCAAAAGCAGGTAAACTAGGATCATAAGCGAGCTGAATCAACGATTGCAAATCGTGTTTTTGTTCATTAGTGAGGAGTCGGATGGCGTGAATGCCTCTGAAATTCTCGGGAGCTGTACTCATATAATACGGATAATCTTCAGGCTGTGGGCTATCGTCCCCAGCTAAGGTAAAGGGGGTAGAGTTGCAGTTTTGTAACCATCCGGTCGAAGGGTTTAAGAGCGTGATATGCTCGCTTACTTCATGAAGCCCTTGCCAATCAGTTTCTGGATTAGTGCCATCTACGGGTTGTGCATAATCGAATCGCGTGTTGCGTTTCGGAATAAAATTTCCATGCCAGTAGGCAATATTACCCTCTGCATCAGCATAGACCGTGTTGTTCGAAGAGTTCGTTTTCAAGTTCATCATGTTACTAAAACCTTCATATCCGTTTTGCTTGGTCCGAATAAACGACTGTTCTAGTGCGCGAGCCGGCGACCACATCATCGCTGTTGATACCCACTTATCGTCTAACTGATGAGTGACTGGACCATGATGGGTGCGATAAAGGGTATAGGTCTGTTCAACTAGGTTACCATCTTCTGACCTAACTTTCAAAGTAGTGTCAAAAGATTTTACAGGCCTCCACTGGGTTCCGTATCGATATTCAAGACCGTTTCCAGTCGCGCGAACCTCTTCTACAAACTCATCGATGACATCGGTATAGGTTGAGGTATGCATCCATCCGGTTCTCTCATTGAAACCTTGATAGATGAAAAATTGACCCCAAGTCACCGCGCCATAGGCGTTCAAGCCTTCCTCACTAACGACATGCATCTCTCCTCTAAAAAAGAACGAGGTGTGAGGGTTGATAAGCAACATGGCATTACCCGATTTCGTTTTATGGGAATTAAGTGCAATTCCATTTGACCCTGCAGGTTCTAAAAGTGCAACCTCTGCCGCAATAGCGTCAGATTCTATGATATCAATGGGTCGTTGATCCCCATAGAAAGCTTTGATCTTACGCGTCGAAACCCTTTCAATATCTCCCCCGATAGATCCTTCGCTAAAGTAGTAGGGCATCCAGGGCTCGAAATGTTTGATCACCCGTGGCTCAACCTCTGGATGAGTCTCTAAATAATAATTCACCCCATCTGCAAAAGCAACACAAAGTTCTTTAAGCCAATCAGGACTTTCCTCAAAAGCAGCTTTGGCTTCATCTTCAGTCATAAACAACTGTGCACGAAGGTCGCTATATAAGGCCGTTGCACCTTCAGCTTCGGCAAGTCTTCCCGTTGCCCAAATATAATTTTGCTCAACTCGATTAAAATCATCCTCGCATTGCGCATAAAGCATTCCAAAAACAGCATCCGCATCGGTCTCTGCATAAATATGGGGAACACCAAAATCATCTCGAATAATCTCTACGCGTTCAGCCCTGGCCTCGAGTCTTGAAAGTTCTTCAGAGCTGGTGCATGCCGATAACACCAAAAAGAATAGTAATAACCCAATCTGCTTCATTTGAATTCAATTTTAATACTTGTTCAAGATACTGCATTTTGACTGCAGTGATGCACCTTATCTTTGCGAGTATGAGCGAGACACGTAGCAGTTTAAGGAAAGCCTTCAGGACAATAATCAGGCCCAGGATTCATTTAGTATTCACAGGCCTTGGCCTTATCGTAATCAGTAAGGGAGCTTCATTTGTCGCTCCTTTAGCGATGAAAACCTTTGTCGATGAGCTCATTCCCAACCAAGATTTAGAAGGGATTAAAACCCTAGTGATCGTAGTATTGATCGCCCTTGTTCTACAAGCCACAACTAGCTTTTTATTAACTCGTTTAGTCAGCGTGGCGGCACAGTACCTCATTACGGAGTTGCGTATTCAAGTACAGCAAAAACTACTATCTCTCCCCGTTCGCTTTTTTGAAAATACTCAAACAGGAGCCCTAGTTTCAAGAGTGATGAAAGATGTGGAAGGGGTCAAAAGCCTCGTAGGAACTGGTCTTGTTCAATTGATTGGTGGTTTGTTTACCGCTGCGGTGGCATTCGTATTTCTCATCCGACTGAGTCTTCCGATGACCCTTTTTAGTTTAGCGCCTCTAGCCCTGTTTGCACTCATCGCGTTCAAGGCCTTTACAACGGTACGCCCCATATTCAGAGAAAGAGGCAAAATAGAGGCAGAGGTAAAAGGACGACTGAATGAAACCTTCTCAGGCATTCGAATGATCAAAGGTTTTTCGGCAGAATCAAGAGAGAAATCGAGGTTCGAAAAAGGAGCTACTACACTTTTTGAAAACATTAAAAAGTCAATGATCTATATGGCGCTGATTAGCAGTGGGTCGATACTTCTCGCCGGGGTAGCCACAACGCTAGTTACCGGCCTCGGAGGTTACTACATTATCGAGGGTTCATTAAGTCTTGGTGAGTTTCTACAATTTACCTTCTTGCTTGGTTTACTAATCAGTCCAATATTTCAATTAACAAGTGTAGGTACTGAAATCACCGATGCGCTAGCAGGTCTTGATCGTACCGAAGAGTTATTTGAAAAGATCTCTGAGTTTGAAAAACATCAGGGAGCTGAGTTAATTGGAGGCTTTCAATCGCTAGCTTTTGACAAGGTGTGTTTTAGTTATAACGAAGGGAGTAAAGTCTTAAACAATATTAGTTTCGAATTAAAAGCGGGGCAAACTATAGCTCTTGTAGGAAGTTCGGGAGCAGGAAAATCTACGCTAGCGAATCTAGCAGCTCGATTTCTTGAACCCGATTCAGGACAACTTATTATCAATGGGCAATTCGCCAATGAAATAGATCTTGCCTCGTACCGTAGGCAGCTAGGAGTGGTCCTTCAAGATGATTTTCTTTTTGATGGAACGATCAGAGAAAATGTGCTCTACGGCAATCCCGAATGCAGTGAGGAAGAACTTAACTCGGCGTTAGACGCTGCCTATGTGAGTGAATTCGTAGCGGATTTAGAAAGAGGTATTGAAACCGTTATCGGTGAAAGGGGCATTAAACTCTCTGGAGGGCAACGACAGCGATTGGCCATTGCCAGAGCCCTAGTGGCAAATCCGAGACTATTAATTCTAGATGAAGCCACCTCGAATTTAGATGCTGAAAGCGAGCACTACATTCAACTTGGTCTCGAGAATCTAACTCGCAACAGAGCTACGCTTGTAATTGCCCACCGTCTCAGCACTATACAGAATGCGGACACGATTATCGTCTTAGAAAAAGGTGAAATTGTAGAAAAGGGAACACACAAAGATCTGTTTGAAAAGCAAGGTCGATACCACAGTCTGTATACGAGACAAGCTCGCATTTAATCGCCTTGGTTAAGACTCTGGAGCCATCTCAATGACGAGACCTTCTAGCTCTTCAGTGATGGGAATTTGACAACCCAGACGGCTGTTGTCCTTAACGTGAAAGGCTTCTGAAAGCATAGCCTCTTCCTCATCAGACATAGGGCTTAGTTCGTGGGAAGATTCTATGTAGCATTGACACGAGGCGCACATTGCCATTCCTCCACAAATACCAACAGTGCCTTCGGGCTCAATCTCATAAGAGTGTACTACCTCCATGAGATTCATATTCATGTCTGTCGGAGCTTGCAATTCATGCTTCACACCTTGTCGATCGATGATTGTTATTGCAACCTCATTCATGATTAGTCGATTGTTTTAACAACAGCTTTAGGTGCTTCTTTTTTAGAGCCATCAAAACCAGTAACACCCCCTACCGTAGTATATTTCATTACATAGCGCTTGTTTGGGTAAATACGAGCATAAGCACTTTGACACATTAAAGTTGCCTCATGAAAACCACAAAGAATCAATTTCAATTTACCCGGGTAGGTATTTACATCACCGATAGCATATACACCTGGTATATTCGTTTGATAATCTAGGGTATGATTTACCTTAATGGCGTTCTTCTCAATCTCCAATCCCCAATCAGATAAGGGGCCTAATTTTGGAGAAAGACCAAATAGTGGAATGAAGGCATCTACAGCAACTTCTTTGGTTAAATCAGTTTGATGATTATGGATCACTAAAGACTCCAGTGAATCTCCTCCTTTTATTTCAACCACCTCAGCGGGTGTATTTAGTAGAATCTTTCCTTTATTCTTAAGTTCTTGAACTTTCTCAACCGAATCTAAAGCACCTCTAAATTCGTTGCGGCGATGAACCAAATGAACCTCACTAGCAATGTCACTTAAGAAAATTGACCAATCTAGGGCCGAATCTCCCCCTCCAGCAATTAAAACTTTTTTACCACGATATTGCTCTGGATCCTTAACCATGTACGCAACTCCGCGATCCTCGAACTTCTCTATACCCGAAATTTCAGGTTTTCTTGGCTCGAAACTTCCAAGCCCACCAGCGATAGCAACTACTTTTGATTTGTGCTTTGTTCCCTTGTTAGTGGTTACAATAAAGTAATCATCCTCGGTACGTTCTAAAGTCTCTGCTCTTTCACCAAGCGTAAATCCAGGTTGAAAAGGTTCGATTTGCTTCATCAAATTATCAACCAATTCACCAGCTAACACCTCAGGATACCCGGGAATATCATATATCGGTTTCTTAGGATATAACTCAGCTAGTTGGCCGCCAGGTTGTGGCAGGGCATCGACTAGATGACATTGAAGTTGTAATAATCCTGCTTCGAAAACAGTAAAAAGGCCTGTAGGTCCCGCTCCTATGATAAGGATATCGGTTGTAATCATCGTTTTTATTCTAGGCGATATTAATAACCTCCTCAATTTGAGGAGCAAATTTCTTGATAGTCATCTCAACCCCGCTTTTAAGGGTCATCTGGTTGATGGAACAACCCACGCAATTTCCTTCTAATCGAACCTTGACTGAGGTTCCGTTGTCAATAGAAACCAGAGAAATATCTCCTCCATCGCTTTGAAGAAAGGGTCGAATTTCTGCTAGAGCAGCTTCAACCTTCTCTTTTAGTTCATTTGCTGTCATCAGCGCTTTGGTTTAACGGCAGAACATCCTGCCATGGTTGTAATTCGTATTGCCTCGGTAGGCGGAAGCGATTCGTTTCTTTTTACCAACTCTGAAACTACTTCTTTGGTTAAAGATTCGAAAGCCTCTGATACGGGCGTATGATCTTGTAGAGCAGCTGGTCGACCAACATCTCCTGCTTCTCTCACACTCTGAACAAGAGGAATTTCACCCAGAAGAGCTACTCCCATTCGTTCTGCCAAATGCTTCGCACCTCCCTCGCCAAATATATAGTATTTGTTTTCAGGCAATTCTGCAGGGGTGAAGTAAGACATGTTCTCTATGATACCGAGTACCGGCACCTGAATGGCGTCTTGAGCAAACATTGCTATCCCTTTACGAGCATCGGCTAAAGCCACTTCTTGAGGAGTACTCACTACTACGGCTCCTGTAATGGGTAAAGACTGCATGATACTCAAGTGAATATCCCCGGTTCCTGGAGGCAGATCGACAATTAAAAAATCGAGCTCACCCCAGTGCGCATCAAAGATCATCTGGTTGAGCGCTTTAGCCGCCATCGGCCCTCTCCAAATTACAGCCTGGTCTTTTTCGGTAAAGAAACCTATGGAGAGTAGTTTCACTCCATAGTTAGAGACAGGCTTCATTTTAGATTTTCCATCAACATCAATGGCTAACGGCTTCTCGTTTTCAACATCAAACATCAGTGGCTGAGAAGGGCCATAAATATCGGCATCTAAAAGGCCTACTTCAAATCCCATTTTAGCTAATGAAACGGCAAGATTTGCGGTAACCGTAGACTTACCAACCCCTCCTTTACCAGAGGCTACGGCGATAATGTTATTTATACCTGGTATGGGCTTGCCCTTGATCAGGTTAGCGTTTTGTGTTTTCTCGGGGGTCTCCACCGAAATATTGATCTTAATCTTGGCTTTAGGATGCACTTCGGCGTGGATCACTTGAAGAATAGAAACTTCAGTTTTCTTCTTTGCTTGCAGACTAGGATTATTAATCGTTACATCCACCACGACCTCATCGCCAAATACTTGTACGTTTTTTACCGCTCCGCTCTCAACTAGATTCTGGCCTTCGCCGGGTGCGCTAATAGTACTTAAAGCTTTAAGAATTTCACTCTTTGTCATAGATCTGCATTTCTACTACAAAGATACGCAGATAACAAAGGCTAGAAAAGCATTTCTGCGGGATCCCAAAAAAGACGATCAAAGTCAACCACGCAATCCTCTGAGATTTCAACTCCTTCATTTTCAAGAAGTTGTTGCATAAGATTAGTGCCAGGAAAATGATGTTTGCCGGTTAGCATACCCATACGATTCACCACTCGATGAGCGGGCACATCTTTGTCGTGAGATAAATTCATGGCGTATCCGACCATTCGAGCCCCGCCCCTACGGCCCAGGTAATTGGCGATTGCCCCATAAGAGGTGACTCTTCCTTCGGGAATTTGTCGGGCAACCTCATAGATACGCTCATAAAAGTCACTACTACTCATAATTCAACCATAAACGAATAAAGGTGATTACCACAAGTAACAACATCAGGCCGGCGATGATTCGATTCGAACGTTTTTCGAATCGCTGCTCGTCAAACGAAATTTTTGCAAACCCATAGGCATAACCGTAGAGAATTACAAAGGTTCCTGAGAACCCCGCAGCTGCAAAAACGAATGTCTCAGAGGTGGCTAGACGTGCAATTTTGGAACTCCGAAGCGCTGCATGTAGACCCGCATAAAAAGGAATGGTAAGTAAATTGAGTAGCGCTAAACTGATCCCCTTCAAAAATGAATTTGAAGAAGAAGGTACGAGTTCGGTGAGGTTTCGATTTGACTTTTTCCAGAAATAGAAAAAGAGCATAAGAAAAATGAGGAGGGCTCCGATTAAAATATGATTGATCGTTTCTGGATGTTCGAAAAGAAATTTTGAAAATACAGCAGCGCCAAGGGCTTCGGCGAAGATGACAAGCGAACAAGCTAAGGAGAAATAAATTCCGTACTTCTTACCTCTTTCCACAGAGATTTTGGCGGCATTCATATTGAGTAAACCGGGAGGTAAAGTAGCTACGGCAGCGGCTAAAAAAGTCAGAGCAAAAAGAGTGATGTAGTGCAACCGCCTGTGGTATTAGTTAGATTTTAAACGATACATAAGTAATCGGCTTACCCACTTCTAAATATTGGCTCTCGTAAAACGTTTGAACCTCGGTTACTACTGAAGGGCTACCCGACTGCCTGTACACGTCGTTGTTCGAATATACAATTTCTTTACCTAGTCCGTGCAAAAGGCCCAAAGTGTATCCGTGTAAAAACTCGCTATCTGTCTTAAGGTGCACCAAACCTTCACCTCCGAGAATCTTTTTGTAACGATCGAGAAACTGTTTATTGGTAAGTCGATGTTTCGTGCGTTTATACTTTATCTGGGGATCTGGGAATGTAATCCAAATTTCGCTAACCTCACCTGAATCAAAAATCAAATCAATCAGTTCAATATGTGTTCGTAGAAAACGAACATTCGGGAGCTTGTTTTCAAGTGCTGTCTTAGCTCCCCTCCATAATCTGGCACCTTTGATATCAATTCCAATAAAGTTTTTTTCTGGGTAACGTTCAGCGAGTGCTAGGGTGTATTCCCCCTTACCACAGCCCAATTCTAAAACGATTGGATTTGAATTCGAAAAAATAGAATTCCAATCCCCTTTCAATTCGAAACCTTCTAAAATTTCTTGTCGAGAAGGCTGGATCACATTCTCAAAAGAATCATTATCTCTAAATCGTTTTAGTTTATTTTTACTACCCAAGGTTTATCTGTTTTAAGCCTACAAAGCTAACCCAATATCGCCCTAAACCCAATGAAAAAAAAGACGATAGTGGTGGCACCTCTTAATTGGGGGCTAGGTCATTCAACCCGATGTATTCCGATTATTAAAGCTCTATTAGAAAGAGGCTATGAGGTAGTCTTAGCTTCTGACGGAGCAGCTCTACGCCTACTCACCAAGGAATTTCCAGAATTAGTAAGTTTTGAACTACCTTCTTATCAAATTACCTACGCTTCGGACGGACGATTCTTCAAGTTCAAAATGATCCTCGACTCTCCCAAGATTTTGAATGCCATGCGCAAAGAGAGAAAGGCCATTGAAAAAATCGCCAAGGAGGTGAATGCCGACGGAATCATATCCGATAATCGACTAGGTATTTACGTGAAAGGTATTCCGAACGTCTTTATCACCCATCAACTTCGCGTACTTTCAGGAAGTACCACTCAAATTAGCTCGGCAATGCACCAACAAATCTTTAAAAAGTACGACGCTGTATGGGTACCAGATTTTGAAGGAGAGAACAACTTAACCGGTGAACTCGGACATCTTGACAAGAAGCCAAAAAACCTCAAATACATGGGGCCTCTAAGTAGATTTGAGAAAAAGTCGGTAGAGAAGGTTTACGATTTGATGGTACTCTTATCAGGACCAGAACCCCAACGTACCCTTCTTGAAAATCGATTGACAGAGGAGTTACAAGCTTTTAGGGGTCATATTCTTATGGTTAGCGGAGTTATCGAAAAAGAGCAAACACGGCAAGAAATGATCCTTGATTCAGGAACGATGCTCAAGATTAATTTCATGAGATCTGAAGAGCTTTCACAAAGTGTTCAAGCCAGTGATTTTATTTTGTGTAGATCGGGTTATACCACTGTTATGGATTTGGCTAAACTGGGAAAGAAAGCCTTTTTTATTCCTACACCCGGTCAATATGAACAGGTTCATATCGCCGAAAGACTCGACAAATTAGGGGTTGTTCCTAGTTGTCCCCAAGAAGAATTTAGTCTTAACAAACTCGAGCGTATATCGAGCTATTCAGGGCTTGAAGCCTTTAGTTCAGGAGTCGATTTCGATGAATTGTTTTCGGTTTTTTGAAGTGTGAAAGAGAATTCTGAGCCGATTTCAGGGGTACTCTCAACATAGATTCGTTCACCGTGTGCTTCGATGATATGTTTAACAATTGATAAACCAAGTCCAGATCCACCCTGTTTTCTCGAACCACTTCGATCTACTCGATAGAATCTTTCAAATAGTCGAGGCAGATGTTCCTCTGAAATTCCTTGACCATTATCGGTAACTCTTACAATCCATTTGTGCTTGGTGAATTTCTCTACAGCAACTTCAGTTGTCCCGCCCTGATCACCATATTTGATCGAATTTTCGATAAGGTTAATGAGTACCTGTTCAACCTTCTCGGCATCCCCGTTTGCCCATAAAGGCTCTGAATATCTCTTGTCAAACAATAGCTTAATATCCTTTTTTGAAGCTTTGAGCTCAAGCATTTCAAAAACACTACTTATTAATTTATGGATATCAAAAACGGTACGGTTTAATTTCTCATAACCCGACTCTAATCGAGTAATGGTATCAAGATCGTTGACAATATGCAGAAGACGATCTACATTCTTGTTCGCTCTTTCTAAATATCTTTTACGAACCTTTTTATCCTGTAAAGCACCATCTAAAAGGGTTAAAATATAACCTTGGATGGTAAATAAGGGGGTCTTCATTTCATGAGCTACATTACCCAAGAAATCTTTGCGATATTCTTCGCGAATTTTGAGTGTCTCGATTTCAATTTTCTTGCCTCGAGCAAATTCTTCAATATCTGAAGTGAGTGATTTTAAATCGGTAGACACCCTCCCTTCCTTTAACTCAAAATCTTCTAACAGAGAAACTTCAGAGTAAAGATGCTGTAGTAGCTTGAACACATATTTATCAACCCCAATTCTAAGAACAAGAAAATTTGTGATTAGCAATAGTGGTGTCAGAAGAAGCATATAAGCTGCGCTAAAACCTCCAATAACATATAATAATCCTGAAATGAAGACGGTCGAGATTAGCGTTAGTATAATCGTATATCGAACGATGAACGAATTACTGTTTCTGAAATTTACCCCCATGATACAGTTCCTTATGGGATGAATTTATAACCTACCCCCTTTACAGTGGTAAAGTGCACATCTCCAATTTTCTCACGTAACTTTCGTATATGAACATCTATCGTTCTACTACCAACGACTACCTCAGCTCCCCAAACCTTTTCTAAAATTGATTCTCGCTTAAATACTTTTCCTGGTTTTGAGGTAAGAAGGAGCAATAACTCGAATTCTTTTCTAGGAAGAATGAGCTCTTCTCCCTTATTAATCACTTTATACTCCTCACGATTAATTTCTAATTCACCAATCGATCTAACCGGCTCGTTTTCTATAGTATCTGCTTTACGTCTGCGGAGTAAGGCCTTTATTTTTGAGACTAACACTTTAGGCCGTATAGGCTTTTGAATATAATCATCTGCACCTGCATCGAAACCTGCTAACTGCGAATAATCTTCTCCGCGAGCAGTTAAAAAGGTGATAATCGTATTTTCTAACCCTGGAGTAGTTCTTAAAATTTCACAAGCCTCGATTCCATCCATCTCGGGCATCATAACATCTAAAATAATTAGATGAGGATCCTTTTTCTTAGCCTTGGCAATAGCCTCGATTCCATTTTTGGCGGTATAAACTTGATAACCCTCTTGTGTTAGATTATATTGAATAATCTCAAGAATATCCTCTTCGTCATCAACCAATAAGATTCGGATGTTTTCATTTTTCATGAGACAGAGTTGCTTTTACGAGGATCCTGTATAAAGATAAGAAAACCCTCTTGTTGTGATCATTCATATCCATTAGAAGCGCATAGTTAAACCTAATGACACATTAATACCTGGAGCAAAACTTGAGAATACATAGGTACTATCTCCAAAATAGTCGAATCGACTTTCAACAAGGTCGTCGAGTAAATTCTCAGCTTTAATAGAAAGTGTTGTATTCTTTGACTCTCCTAAACGCTTACTGGCATTAAAATTCAAACTATTGAAAGGCTCTGTGAATACATCAGGGAATTGACCTACACCAATTACTTGGAGTGCACGTCCTTGAACGTTGTAAAATAACCCAGCTTCGAATTCTTTATCAAAGTGATTGTAAGTAAATCCAGCATTAACAAGGTAAGGAGACTGTCCTTGTAACTGACGCTTAGTATCAACTTCTTGATCCAATGCTACCGACTTTCTTGCTTCAAACTCGTTTTGAGACATCTCCAGTTCTGAAACGATCAGAGAAGTGTTTACATTATAAGAAAGCCTATAAAAATCAGTCGAATAGATTGAGTTTCTCATCTCCATTTCAATACCATAAACGATTGCCTCTTGAGTATTTCTCGCAATTAAAGTATTTGGAGTAGTAATATCAAAATAATTAACCTCTATCGGGTCTTTGAACTTTTTATAGAAGGCACTCAATGCCACAAAACGATTTTCTTCTCCATAGCGTTCCCATCTTAAATCAAAATTATTGATGTAGGTTGGGACAAGACTTGTATTACCTACAAAGAAACGTTCGGTAATAGGGTCGTAGATGTTAGCCGCTGAATTCTCTTTAAAACTAGGCCTTGCAGTAGTCATCGAGTAAGATGCCCGAATATTTATCTGGTCGTTCACGGAATAAATAATATTTGTAGACGGGTAGATGTCTTCAACGTTGATAAATTCATTGTCTCGATACATTTCACCAGAAATCACTCTGCCAGAGTACAAAACACGATAAGCCTCAAAACGTAACCCTAGAATCGCCTTGAGCTTTTCAGAAAACCTCAACTCAGATGAAAAATAGCCTCCGATGGTTCTATTATCGGCCTTATATTGGTTAGTAGGCTGATAATCTCCAATTACGAAAGACCCCGTTTCCTTCGCAGAATTCCATATAAAATCTGGATTTAGAATGTTGTTATAATCCCCTTGAAGGTCTAACGAAGAGCCTTTATACCCAATAGAAAACATATCAGTTCCAAAATCTCGACTTCTTTCATTGTAAGCGAAGCCTAGTTTCAATTTATTAGAATCTTCACCAAAAAGATTAAAATCTAACCTTAGATCTGCCTTGGCAGAAATTCCATACTCTTCTAGATCTCGCCATAGTCTAAGGGGTAGCGCCGAAGATGAATTATCTATAATTCTTGATCCATTAGGGAGCACGTTAAATACAGATTTTCTAAAATCAATATCCCGAACTCTAACCACCGAAGGTGCTATTTTCCAATCAAAAACAAGCTTGCTTCCCAAACGATAAACACCTGAGAAAGGAACTGTCAAAATTTCTCTCTGGGTATGTGTCATTGTATTAGTTACACCAGAATAAGGGTTTTCGATATAATCTTCAATTATTCCGTCGAAACCATTACTTTCTCCACTTCGAATAGCTAAAATGGTAGCCTTGTGTTTAAAATTTCCCGTCTTCAGTGAAACCCCAAACAATCCACTAGCAATCGCTTGAATAGAACCCAATTCACCCTCTTGCGCGTCAAATTCTTGTTGAGCTCCATTACGCACAGCGACACTTCTATTTACGTTATTCGCGTAATAATCAGAATCATATTTATAGTTCACCGAGGTGATGTATCCAACATTAATTTTATCATTGATGTTATACTGATTAGAAGCAGTACCTCCTATGCTATAGTCGAGTAAATTATTCGCTCTACTCACCCCCATTTGAGGAGTAAAAGCCTTGGTACTTGAAACGAGCAATGCCTCTTGTTGAGTCGTAGTAATATTAACTGGTCTTGGGAAATTGATAAGCGATGAAAATGGCAACTCATTCATCCCTGAATCAAAAGAAAGATCATTAGTAGAGTAGCTCGGCAATCCCGGTGCAATCCGAAAATTAGTGGTTGGGTTATACCCTGCAGAAATCGATAGCGTATATTCAGGAAGTGCTGAAAAATCTTTCAAAATCACATCAACTAGACCTCCTGTAAAATCTGCGGGTGATTCTGCACTTACCGTCTTACTAACTAACAAGTTGTCTAGCAGGTTAGTTGGAAAAATATCTAACTGAAGGGTGTTACGATCAGGATCGAGTCCAGGAACCTCAAGCCCTCCCAATAAGGTTTTGGAATAACGATCCCCTAAACCCCTTACATATACAAACTTTCCTCCTTGCACAGACACTCCAGGAATACGCTTTATAGCATTCGCCACATTGCCATCGCCAGATTTCTTAATTGTTTGAGCAGAAAGTCCATCAAGCATAGTTACTGCTCCCTTCTGGATGGCGAGAACTGAGGCTTCACTATTTTTTCGAACCGTCGTAGTAACAACCACCTCTTCCAAAGCATTAGCCAATGGATTAAGGACAATACTTATCTCTGTTTCATCACCTTCTACAACAGTAATTTCACTGACCACCTTGGTTTCATAACCAAGATATGAGAGTTCAATTTCATACGGACCAGGGTTATTTACTTCGAAAATGAACTTTCCTTCAAAATCGGTGATGGCACCTGAAAGTGTAATATCAGATCCTTGCTCACGTAAAACAACATTGGCAAAAGCTAATGGCTCATTAAAATCACCATCGATAACAACTCCTGTAATAACCGATTGCCCCATACTCGCTGAGGTGATCAATAATAGAGCAAGAAGAATGAATTTTTTCATTTAAAAATAACTTGGGTTCCTTTTCAAAAAAGGATTCAGATGAATGAGATTAATTGAAAAATTGTGTCCAAGCAAAAGTTGATTCGTTTGCTCCGGCTGCAGCTGGACGAGTAGTGTTTACAGATAGCCAAGTAGCAGAGGCTTCATCGACCTGATTAGATAGGACATCAGGCTTAGAATCGGAAGTAACAACTATAAAATCTCTAAAGTTTAATTTTCCCTCAACCGCTTCGGTACCTTCACCATCATAAGTGTCTGCATCAATTCCACCTAAAGTTGTTCCTGACGGAAAATCGACGAATAAAATGTTGTCATTGAACCCAGTGGCGTCTGATTTCCAATTTCCAAAAGTGTCAAATTTAGTAGCGTCACCCCTGCCATAAACAGTTATATTGGCTAATGTATATTCTCCTACGATCGCATTATTTGGCTCTTCGGTACCATCAATTTCGAAGGCCGTATCAGATCCTGAAGCTAGAATAACTACAGCATTTGAAATAGCACCCGCATAGGCCTGATCTAGATCAATGCCATCGTCATCGAAGTTTGCGATTACGAGATTCGTCACATTTACGGCACCTCCAAAAATCTCAATACCATCATCTTCAGATCCGATAAGTTCAATATTTTCAATGATTGTTCCCGAACCTACACCTCCCATGGTAAGACCTTGAAGCTCATTGCCAGGAGAAACAGCGGTACCTGTATGACGAATAGAAACATACTTCATGACTCCTGAATTGTCTGCATTGTTCGACCCACCATATTTAGTGAATTCATAACCAGCAACAACCCCCTCAATGTTTGCCTCCCCATTGGCAGCACCCACAATACCGTTGCCTAGAATAATGATAGAACCCCATAAACCCTTATCAGATAGAGATCGATTCGGAGAGGTCGTGCCATTAGCATAAACAATCTGGTCATTAGCGTCGGTAAAGATTATGGGATGATCAGCAGTTCCAACCGCATTTATTTTTCCACCCTTAGCGATAACTAATACAGTAGCATTAGCACCCGTACCCGTGGCTGCCTTGACTATGGTACCTTCTTCTATGGTTAGGGTAACTCCATTAGGAACAACAACTTTACCATCCATAAGCCAAATTTTATCGTTCGTCCAGGTGGTATCTCCAGTAATTTCAGTTACACCTCCGGTTCCTACCCTAACGATTGTCGGATTGGTTAATGCTTGAGCAGCATCAATGGCCATTTGAATTGCTGAGTCAATATCTCCTAATCCATCTGCAACAGCCGCAGTTGCAGCAGCAGCAGCCGCTTCAGCAATCTGTTCTGTATTTGGATAGTTGGCAAATGCAGCAGCCACAGCAGCATCTACTATTGCTTGAAGGGCTATTTCGTCAATAACAGCCTCTTGTTTACAAGAAGAAAAAAGTAATGTTCCAGAGAGAGCAATTGCAAAAAATGAATTTTTCATTATTCGGGTTGTTTTAGATTTTTTTCAAAACTATCGGCACCAAATTGATTGAATCTTAGGCGAAGGTTAACTTTCGATGTAGAAATCTTTAAAAAGGTTAAATCTTTAACTCTAAAAGGTTAATTAATCATTAAGGCCGTCGAGAAAACCTCTTGAAAACCCTTAATTCACAAGGTCTGAACGAAAAACGAACGATTCTAATTACCTTTGATTCACTTTTAAAGAGTCATGGCAAAAGCTGAATTCACATCTGTAACTGAAAGCGATTTTGAGGAAAAGGCGTTAGACCTTTTTAAAGATCAATTTCAAAATATTGAGGTATATAACGCCTACTGCCAACTCCTAAAAAGGGATCCAAGCAAGGTCTCTTCACTGGTCGAAATCCCTTTTCTACCTATTTCATTCTTTAAGAGCCATAAAGTCTTTGGTAAAAATCGAAAAGAAGAGGGGTACTTCATGAGTTCGGGAACAACGGCTCAGCCCAATCGAAGCAAGCACTACTATGATTCATTAAAAGGGTATGAACAAAGTTTTTTTACTTTTTTCGAATCGACCTACGGGCCTATTTCAGACTTAGTTTTAGTGGCTCTTCTACCCTCTTACAAAGAACAAACTCATTCCTCGCTCATTTATATGGTCGATTACCTAATAAAGAAAGCACGACCAGGATCAGGTTATTATAAGCTCGGAGATCAACAACTCACTGAACTATTAACAAGCGATCAGAAAAAACTACTCATCGGAGTAACCTATGCCCTTCTCGATTGGGCAGAGAGCAATCCCATGGCGTTGCAGAACACGATTGTTATGGAAACAGGCGGAATGAAGGGACGACGCAAAGAAGTTATCAGAGATGAAGTGCATCGCAAGTTGAAAGCGGCTTTCGATCTAGACACGATTCATTCTGAATACGGAATGACCGAATTATTTTCACAAGCCTATTCGCCAGGAGAAGGTGTTTTTTATCCTGCACCTTGGATGAAAGTACTCATTCGGGAGGCAGAGGATCCGTTCACCATTAGTCCACATGAAAAAACGGGCGGAATCAACATCATTGATCTAGCCAACACCCACTCTTGTGCATTTATAGCAACTGAAGATCTCGGAAAGACCTATCCTAATGGTAGTTTTGAAGTGCTTGGCAGATTCGACACGGCAGAGATAAGAGGATGTAATCTAATGATGGCCTAGACCACCTTTAGTAGGTAGTAGTTCTTTTTACCTTTCTGTAAAAGAATGTATTTAGAGGCTATTAAATCTTCTGCTGAAAGTGAATAATCTTCACCAACTTTCGATTTATTCACCGAAATAGATTGTTGTTTTAGCTCCCGACGTGCTTCACCATTTGAAGCGAAAAATCCGGTTTCAGCGGCCAAGGCAGCAATCATATCTAGACCTTCTTCAAATCGAGCTTTAGACACCTCAGCACTCGGCACCCCATCAAACACCTCTAAAAAAACCTTTTCAGGAAGTTGTTTTAGATCTTCGGCGGTTGATTTACCAAATAGAATCGCACTGGCGGCCACTGCATTCTCGTAATCAGCCTCAGAATGAACCAGTATAGTTACCTCTTTAGCAAGTCGCTGCTGTAACGTCCGTAAATGTGGGGCTTCTGCATGCTCGCTAATTAGGGAATCAATTTCTTCTTTTTCTAAGAAGGTGAAAATCTTGATAAAATGAGCTGCATCCTCATCGGAGGTATTCAGCCAATATTGATAAAATTTATAAGGAGAGGTTCTATTCGGGTCTAACCAAATATTTCCTCCTTCAGACTTTCCGAATTTTGTTCCATCAGCCTTCGTAACTAATGGGCAAGTAAGTGCAAAACCTTTACCACTAGTCACCCGACGAATGAGCTCTGTACCCGTGGTAATATTTCCCCATTGGTCGCTTCCGCCCATTTGAAGACTAACTTCTTTGTCGCGATACAAGTGTAAAAAGTCATAACCCTGAACGAGTTGATACGTAAACTCAGTGAAAGACATCCCGTCGCTTTCTTCGGCAGAAACTCTTTTTTTCACCGACTCTTTAGCCATCATGTAATTGACGGTAATATGTTTACCTACATCTCGAATGAAAGCCAGAAAACTGAAATCTTTCATCCAATCGTAATTGTTAACGAGCTCAGCGCTATTGTCGAGAGAAGGATCAAAGTCCAAAAACTTAGCCAGTTGATTCTTGATAGCTTCTTGATTATGTCTAAGCGTAGCTTCGTCGAGCAGGTTACGCTCTTTCGATTTTCCAGAAGGGTCTCCAATCATTCCTGTGGCTCCGCCAACCAAGGCTATGGGGCGATGTCCTGCGATCTGAAAATGACGCAGCATCATGATGCTCACCAAATTTCCGATATGTAGCGAATCAGCGGTTGGGTCAAAGCCCACATAAGCCGAACGCATCGATTCTTTCAAATGATCCTCGAGGCCTGGCATAAAATCATGCACCATTCCTCTCCACTGTAACTCTTCTATAAATGTCTTACTCATCATAACTTTAGGCCTACAAATATAGCTTCTTTGCCTACATTTACATTATGATTTTAGTCACAGGAGCCACAGGTATGCTAGGGGCTCACTTTCTTCTTCGTCTTAGTTCTCAAAAAAAGAAGGTTCGTGCATTCTACAGAACAGAAGAAAAACGAACAGAAATCATTGCTTTTTTCAATTATCATAAGAAAGAAAAAGACCTTAGCAATATCGAATGGCTGAAGGGATCTTATGATCAAATTGACTTACTCGATCAGGCTTTAGAAAAAGTTGATAGGGTGATTCATTGCGCTGCATTAATCTCATTCGACCCTAAATTCAAAAGCCAGCTTTACAAAACCAATGTTGAGGGAACAAGAAATCTGGTTAACGCGCTCATCGAAAAAAAAATCAATCTGATCTTCATTAGTTCGATTGCAGCCGCTAACGAGGGGGCATCAAGTTATTATGGATATACCAAATACTTGTCTGAATTGGAGATATATCGGGGTGTTCAAGAGGGCATCAAGGCTACTATCGTTCGACCTGGGGTGATATTAGGTGATTTCTTTTGGAATAGACCTAGCGGAAGTATCTTCAAACAACTCGCTCAGCAAAAAGTCAGGATTACCAGAGGTTCTGTAGGCTTAACCTCAGCAGATACCGTTGTGAAATGCTCCCTTCATCTTTCAAAGAATGAACAGAAAACTCCTACCATTCTGGTCTCTAAAATCATGCAATACAATGAGCTTGCCAAGGCGATGGGCGCAGAAAGTATAAGAATGATAGGCAAACCTACATTACGAGTCTTAAGCATTATCGAAAGTTTTTATGCTTTTATTTTTAGAAAGCCGCGCAAACTGTCCCCTGAGATTGTTGACTCGCTAACCTCAGAATCGATCTATCCGACTCTATCTGATTATCCTGAACTGGGTGGAGTGGGGCTAGAAGATTTCGATACTGAATTAGAGCAGCTATCTAAATCTTATCGCGCTACATGCGCTGGGGCTTAGAAGCGGCTTCAGCTCTAAGACTATCGATCACCTTACTTTTTTCTGCCAATCGAGTTTCAATAGACTCAAACAACTTAAAATAGCGATCACCTAGTGTGGAGTAATATTTATTCGAATTAATCAACTGAAGACTGTCTACATCATACTTTTCATAGATGTAAGGCATAATAAGTATACCCTGGCTTTCTAAAGTTGCAGGAGAAGTACTATGTACGGCCTTTAAAACTGCTATATCATAAAGAATATCTGAGAAAACAGGCTCTTCTATTAGATCTTCAGGAGGCTCCATCATTCTTGTAGAGCAAGAAGTCAGCAAAACCAACAATAGCATTAAATTAAGGATTCTCATTTTCTAGTAAATGCTAGTTTTTGGGCATGACGATCCTCGCTCACGACCCCATCAGAATAGCCTAAATGGCCATTGACCCAAACTTTATCAATCGTGTAGGCAAAGGTGTGTCCTTCAAATGGACTCCACTTACAATCATACAATAAGCTTTCTTTAGTTACCTCATATGGATTTTTCTTCACGGTAACCAAATCGGCATAATAACCTTCTCTAATGTAACCGCGACGATCGATATGATAGCGGTCAGCTACGTTATGTGCAAATTTTTGAACGAGTGTTTCAAAATCAAAGGCGCCTTCTTCCACTTTATCTAAATAACCCAGTAACGCATGCTGTACCAGTGGTCCTCCAGAAGGAGCTTTTAGGTAGGTATTTGATTTCTCCTCGATCGTATGAGGTGCGTGATCTGTAGCTAAGATATCAAGGGCATTTCCTCGAACCCCTTCCCAAAGAGCATCCCGATCAGAAGCACTTTTGACGGCCGGATTCCACTTAATTAAGGTTCCCTTGTCTGTGTAATCTTTGTCGCTAAACCAAAGGTGGTGCAAACAAACCTCCGCAGTAATTTGCTTCTTCGCAAAAGGTAAGTGGGTATCAAAAAGTTCAAGCTCCTCAGCGGTAGATACATGAAACACGTGAAGTTTTGCCCCTGTCTCTCTCGCGAGTTCAATAGCTCTTGAAGAAGATCGATAACACGCCTCTCTAGATCTTATGATCGGATGCATCTCAATCGGAATATTCTCTCCATATTTCTTTAAAGCCGCCTCAGTATTCGCTCGAATAGTAGGCTCGTCTTCACAGTGTGCAGCAATGACCATCTCCGTATTCGAAAAAATCCCACGGATCGTTTCCTCTCGATCAACAAGCATATTCCCTGTCGAAGAACCCAGAAAAAGCTTAATCCCTGCACAGGCATTAATATCTAAACGCTTAATGAGCTCTAGGTTATCGTTAGTACCCCCAAAGAAAAAAGAGTAATTCACATAAGAACCCTTTGCAGCACGGTTAAATTTATCTTCTAAAGCTTCGAAAGTAACCGTCTGAGGGTTGGTGTTCGGTTGCTCCATGAAAGTTGTGATTCCACCTGCTAGAGCTGCTCGACTCTCTGTAGCAATCGTTCCTTTGTGAGTTAATCCGGGCTCGCGAAAATGAACCTGATTGTCGATACATCCGGGCAAAAGTAGCTGTCCTTGTAAATCGATAACCTCGGCGGTATCGTCTGAAATGGAGGAAGCTATTTTTTTTATGAATTGATCTTCAACGAGTATGTCAGACTCAAAAATGGATGATTCATTTACAATTCTCGCATTTTTAATCAGGGTTTTCGGCATAATAAAATCTCTTTTTAGCAAAGATACTATCCAAACGCATTTTAAGTACCCCGAGAATGGCTTCTTTGACAATGGCACCACTCATCTTCGACACTCCTCTGATTCGATCTGTAAAAACAATACTAACCTCTTTAATCTTTGCACCCTTCTTGTAAGCTCTGAATTTCATTTCAATTTGAAAGGCGTATCCGACAAAACGTACCGCATCTAAATTCAACTTCTTTAGAAGCGAAGCCCGGTAACACATAAAACCAGCCGTAGGATCATATACGGGCATTCCTGTAATTAAGCGAACATAGAAGGAAGCCCCGTAGGAGAGCAGTATTCGATGTAGTGGCCAATTTACCACATTCACTCCCTTGCAATATCTACTACCAATGGCAACATCGGCACCTTTCTCGCAGGCAGCGTGTAGTCGAATTAAATCACTTGGAGTATGAGAAAAGTCGGCATCCATTTCAAAAATAAAGGAATATCCCTTTGCCAAGGCCCATTTAAATCCATGAATGTAAGCCGTACCAAGTCCGGATTTTTCGGTTCTTACTTCGAGGTGAAGTGAGTCAGAATAAATATTCTGTAGTTCACGAACCTTATCTGCCGTTCCATCAGGAGAATTATCATCAACGATGAGTACATGATAACCTTTGTTTAAATCTTGAACAGCAGCAATAATCAGTGCTACGTTTTCGATTTCGTTATAGGTTGGGATAATGACTAGGCATTCACTCATAAGCGGCTAAAATAGGACATTTGAGTCGATCCTAGGACAACTTCAAAAACGTACCTTTGATTTCTGTGAGACGACTCAAGTTTTCTTTCGAACTTCAACTGGTTTTAATTACCCTGATCAATCTGCTTCAGGCAGGCTTTACTGGTCTATTAAAAGACGAGGCCTATTATGCCTATTTTGCAAAAGATATGCAGTGGGGGTATTTTGACCACCCACCTCTAGTTGCTTTACTAGCGATCCCTTCGTCGATTGAAGGTTTAGGGCTTTTTGGCGTTCGAATTCTAAGTGTGCTCAGTGTATCACTTAGTTATTGGCTCCTTTATCAAACTATGAGCAGGGAGGCTAAAGAAAGGGTTTCTAACGGTTTATTTTCATTGTTATTACTAAGCTTGCCTTTAGTCAATCTATATGGATTCCTCACGTTACCGGATACGGGAACATTGCTTTTTACCTCGCTGTTCTTTTACGCCTACAAACAATTCCTTTCAGGCTCGAAATACGCTGTCTTTATGCTCGGTCTGGCTATGGCAGGTCTCATGTATAGCAAGTATACAGGTGTGTTAATCATTTTTGGCGTGATCGCTTCTAACCTTGCCTTAATCAGAGATAGAAGAGCCTGGAAGTCAGTCGCACTAAGCTTACTCCTATTCGGCCCACACCTTTTGTGGCTTTCACAAAACGAATGGGTGACCTTGAGGTTTCATTTTTCGGAACGTCCGAATCACGCCTATGAGTTTCTACCCTTTACTGGGGGGTTCTTCCTAAACGCCATCGCCATTTTCGGATTGTTCTTTTTCGATTTCTATCGAACATTATTCTCGAAGACCGCAAAAGACTCCTTCGAAAGAGGACTAAGATTTACAATCTGGTTTGTTCTTCTGTTTTTCTTTTTCTCGTCTTTCGGCAAAAAATCACAACTTCAATGGCTACTTCCGATGGTTTACCCATTACTTCTTTTATTCATTGAAAAACCACCATCAGTAAATCAAACAAAACGAATCAAAAGATTAGGCTTAATCAGTATTACTCTCATTTTTAGTCTCAGGTTTTTGATGGCCTTTGAACAATTATCTCCGATACATTTAGAACCACACGGAGTTGACCAATGGTCTCAGAAAATATCAAACACAGCTAATGGAAAACCTGTACTATTTATTGATTCTTATCAACGTGCCGCACTTTATGAATTTTATAGTAGAGAAATAGGATTATCGTATAACACTCTTGATTACAGACCGAATCAGTACGATTTAGATACTCGATGGTCGAGTATTAATCAAGACTCTGTTTATGTAGTCAGTTCTAAATCTTACGATTTTACGCAGCAAATTGACAGTCCTAAAAAAGGAGATTTATTCTGGAGCACATCAACATTCCTCGATCTGATTTTACCCGAAGAGCTTGTGATCGATTCCAAGAATATTAGCTTTACTCGAACCTTATCTGGTAAACTTTATTTAGCAGAGTTAGATGAGTTTAGGCGCGTTCAAGAGATTGAAGAGTTAAAGGTCGAAGAGGATAATTCTACCTCGATTCCATCTATCGACTTAGCCTACCCTTTTTATCGAATAGGTATTTCATCACCTGGACTTCCCCCGCGCATTATTCATAAGTTTGCTCAACCTTCAAGACCATGAACGCAGATACTATTTTCATATTTTGCTTTATTCTTTTAGGTCTACTAGTTCTTGTTAAAAGGAATTACCCCGAACCTTTTTGGCTCTTTATCCAACTACCTATCAATGACACTTTTATCAGGCTCTATGATTCAAAATTACGATCATGGCGGTTCACTCTTTGGGGGTTTTTAGCAACAGGGGTTTTTAGCCTTTCTTATTTAATCGAAAAACTAAGTTTTAAAGCTAACCTGGATAACAAGCTGGGATTCAATTGCTATTTCTTTATCATAAGCATTTTATTGCTTAAACAGATTCTTCGATTAAACGCAGGATTTTATCTCTTTAAAAGAAAAAAGGCTTCTAAACTAATTAGTAGTGTCGCTACTAGTTTTTTAGCCTATCAGGGACTCCTCTCTTTTTTATTTACATGGCTTTATCTCGCAGAGATCGTACCCTACCCAATTCTCGAACCGCTTTATTTCGCCCTGCTTTTAACTTTGCAAATTTTAAGTTATATCAGTGTTATCAAAAAAACACAACACGGCAACATAAGATTCGGTATAGGGTTTATTTTGTATCTTTGCGCTCTTGAAATGTCACCCTTGACAGTGTTGCTGTTAATGGTCATTAAATGAATTTGAATATGAAAGTGAAAACCATATTGGTTTCTCAACCCGAGCCGAAACTAGAGAACTCGCCCTATGCTAAGCTCATAGAGAAGGAAAAACTCACTGTCGATTTCAGACCATTCATTCATGTTGAAGGGGTAGATTCTAAAGAGGTGCGAGCGCAAAAAATTGACCTCAGCAAATTCACTGCCATTATTCTAACCAGTCGTAATGCCGTTGACCATTACTTTCGACTTGCTGAAGAAATGCGATTCAAAGTTCCAGACACTATGAAATACTTCTGTCAGTCTGAAGCAGTTGCTTTTTATCTTCAGAAATATGTGGTTTATCGCAAGCGTAAAATTTATGTAGGGCAACGTCTACTATCTGACCTCGCTCCTAACTTTAAGAAACACAAAAACGAGACTTATTTATTACCGTCATCTGACTCACTAAAGCCCATTGTGCCAGATACTTTGAATGAATTTGGAGTTAATTGGACTCGAGGAATCTTCTACAAGACGGTTATGAGTGACCTGTCAGATTTAGCGGACGTTTATTACGACATTCTCGTTTTCTTTAGTCCAACAGGTATCGAGAGCTTATTTCACAATTTTCCTGATTTCGCTCAAAACAATACCAGAATCGCTGCGTTTGGTAGCAGTACGATTCAAGCTGCAGAAGCTAGAGGACTAGTGGTGAATATCAAAGCTCCTACACCTGAAACTCCGTCTATGACAATGGCGCTTCAGAAGTATATCAGTGAGGTTAACGCCTAAGAGCCTTAAGCGCTAAAAATCCCCAGTTTGTAATTAAAAATAGCCCACCTATAGGGGTTACAGGCCCGAGAAACGAAAGTTTCAAGCCCAGTAATTGCTGTATATTGAGGAGGTAAATACTTCCTGAGAATAATAGTATCCCGATAATAGTCAACCAGAAAGAGGTTTGCTTGACATCTTCGTCAAAATGAGAGGTTAATAAAACGACAATTAGGAGTAAAACGTGGGTCAGCTGATACCGAACCCCTATCGTAAAGCTCTCTAATTGTTCAGGCCTTAGTACTTCTTTTAAGGTATGAGATCCTAAAGCTCCTAGAATGACCGCGATCATTCCTAAAATCAACGTTATTGAAACTTTTATCTTCATTTCACTTCTATTTTATAAGTATATGTATCTTAAACGCTTAAAATTTGTCACATGAAGAACTCAGACTCAATCTATACACTAGACGGGATTGATAAAACCATACTATCCTATCTAATGAAAGATGCTAGAACTCCTATTCTGGAAATTTCAAGAAAGGTAGGAATTTCGGGAGCAGCTATTCATCAACGGCTTAGAAAACTAGAGCAAGCGGGTGTAT
>Ga0255768_10001002_pt1 | contig 29744 bp, 15 predicted proteins | sample 071ome_33_FD_179983 | JGI IMG/M metagenome (GOLD analysis project Ga0255768, IMG submission 179983) | Coastal salt marsh microbial communities from the Groves Creek Marsh, Skidaway Island, Georgia - 071412AT metaG (version 2) | ecosystem: Environmental > Aquatic > Marine > Intertidal zone >...
TGTTTCCAACATCCTCTTCTACATCTTTCAGTTTCTTCTGTAAGTCAATCAACTTATCTGTTGTATCAGCGACACTTTTAATCAACTGACCAGCAACTTCATATGCTCTTGGACTACCACCTTCACCGGCAAGTTCCATGATTCCATTGATTGCTTCTTGACCCTTTTCAATCAGCGAATATAAGTTTGCTCTTGTATACTCATAGTCTTTTGAGATGTCAGTCTTTTGCTCAGATTTTTGGATACTCTTTGGAGTATCGTCAACCTCAACAATACTGCTCTCAACATTCAGAGCATCATCAATAGAATCAAATTCAGACATAAGTTATCAAATATCAGTTTGTTGTGTTGGACTATAAGACTTAGAATCACCCAGGTATTCCCATTCCTCACTAAATCCAAAGTCATCACCAGGATTTGCATTAATTGGATCTGGGACAACTGTATATCTCATTTCTCTCTTGGCGGTTGTCCTATCGGTATCAGCATAGTTATCAACGATAACCTTGCGAATGAGACCCTCTGGATTGTCTGCGATAGGACCAAAGAGATAAGTTTTTGCAGTAAACTGTAATCTATATATTAACGCTCTTCTTGTGGAAAAATCTCCTTCATAATCGTCTTGGAATGAGACACTGTTTAAGACGATTGGGATATCTCTCTTTTCTCCAATAGATTCGACTAAATCAACAGTCAAATTAAACGCTGGTTGAAAGTTTGGAAGAATCTGCTCAACAATCTGTAAAGCATCATCATTTAACTTACATAAAATTGCCAACTCAAAACCAATGTTATACGGAACAGGCATGAATACCTTCTTCATGGTGTTTCCATCCACTGCTCTGAAAGTCTGAGTAACACCAGTCTTTCTTGTGGCATCATAGTCAATAGATGTCATCTCAAATGACATTCTTGGCAATGTGATTTGAATCGGTTTGTTCAAATCTGCTTGCTGCTCAAGTCTTGCTAGAAACTTTTGAGTAGGTCCATATGCCAATGGAACTCTCATGTCACTAATGACTTTGGTTTCATCTTTGTGTTGAATATGAATATCATTAAAAAGCGTGCCAAAGGCAATGATAGTCTTTCTAATGATTTCGTGGTAGTGGTAAGTTCCTAACATTAATAGTTACCGAAAGGATTTGATTCTGTGAAGTCGAGTATATTGTCTGCTTCGAACTCAAGTTGATCATTTTGACTATATTTATCGACAGTTGTGTTAGCTGCTGATACTCTCACCACATAACTAGCGCCAGATTTTGCACCTGTAATGATTTCCCCAGGATAGAAAGTTCCAGAAGAGATACCAACCTGAAGAATATTGGTGCTACTAGTCCACCTCTTAACCCTTGCAGTTGCTCCAGAAGTTCCCCCTGTAATGACTTCATTTTTCCAGAAGGTCCCAATACCAGTTGTGGATGCTGCACCAACTGTCAATGATGGTGTAGTCGTATAACCATCTCCAGGATTTGTAATTCTGATTGAAGTTACAGTTCCTGCAGATCCTACTACTGAGGTTGCTGTTGCTGTTGTTCCAGCACCAGGTCCAGAAATAGTCACTGTTGGGGCAACAGCATATCCCGATCCACCACCGGTAATATTGACAGAAACTATACCATTTGATGTTGTATTGATAGAACAAGTTGCTGCAGCACCACTTCCACCACCACCTGTAATAGAAATAGTTGGGGCAACTGTATAACCAGATCCAGCATTTGTCAATAATATCTCCTTAACGGATGTTATACTATTTCTTGTTGTAGTAATAGCAACTGCTGTTGCAGTTGTGAATCCCGTTGGTGGAGATGAGAACGTAACCGTAGGAGTGCTAGTATATCCGGATCCATCATCATTTAGGAAAATTTGTCTCACGTAACTACTACCAATGCTTACTGAAGCATTTGCATTAGATCCACCTGAGAAAAGTCTGAGATCAATAATATATCCAGTTTGATCTAATACTTCACTGATTTCATCGACCGTAGTATCAATAACTTCATCTTCGTATTCGAAGAGTTCACATTTCAGTTCATAGACATAGTTTTTACCTAACTGATAGAAAGGTTGCTCATGCTCTACAAACTTAACCTCAAATATTCTTTGACCGAGTGGGAAATAAATCAAATCTCCTTCTCTAGGTCTTGAAGATACTGTGATTTCTTCATCATCCATATCCTCAAGAAAAACTGAGATAAAGTCTTCGAATCTTTCTTTCGAAATAGTCAAAGATAACTCATCTCTAATACTTACACCAAACTTTGTCATTATATCGCCAGCACCACTGTATCCATCAAAGTTATTAATATATGCTTCAAGCAAGAAGTTATCATCAAACGTTGATGATTGAATCTCCTCAATAATCGTTTGCTTTCTTACAAACTTTCTTGGAATGTAAGTTACCTCTACACCATAGATCTTGAGTTGTTCATTGATCAACTCTTGAACTAATCTTTGTTCTCCGTAAGAACCTTGAAGAAAGAAGGGATTTAATGCCATTATCCAATAAAGTCGTAGGGAGGAAGTTCATAATCCATTGCCATTCTTGATCTTATCTGTTCTATCTCTCTTTCAGCGTCTTCAAAAATCTCTCTACCATTCAACTCAATTCCACCAGGAAGTTTAACACCCCTAAACTTGATTAAGTTTTGACCCCACTGACGCTTGATCAATGCAGTCAAATACTTCTTGACAAAACTGTCATTGTAGACTGCTGTATAGTCTGATGGATTTAAGATTCTGTAGCAATCAATCACTAAGAAATCGCCAACAGATTGTGATTTCCAATCAATGTCAAGATACAGTCTATTTTGTCTCTTATTAAATCTTATCTGCTTATCTGTCGTTAAAAGGAAGTCAATATCTTCAAGATATGACTTGACCATCGCATATTGTAACAATTCAACCGAGTTGAAGTTGTATAGATCATTCAAAAACAACTGATATTTGATACTAAACATTCCACCAGATATTGCGCTGGTGTCAAATCTAAAAATCTTCTCAATACCGATTACAGAATCTGGTATTTGGATAAAGTTTGATGTTTCGTAGAAGTTTGAGGTTGTTGTTCCATATCCAGCGATTGATGTGGAAGTTGCGCTGGTTGTTACGATACCAACCCCGTTGATATTTTTCGCTCTACCTCTATCAAGATCCGATTGTGTGATCTGATATTTCAGATACATTCTTTCGACACCATCAAAGTGTCTTTCTTGGAAATACTGAAGAGCATCATCGACCAAATCATCAATCTGGTCGTCATCTACGTTAATTTCCAATACTGGAGCACCTAACCGCCTAAGACAGTAATCAATTAGTTCTTGGCGTGTTGATGGTTTTGCCATTAGAATTCCTCAGAAGATGAATTATCTGTTTTTGTAGTTTTTCTGGTATTTTTTGCTTTTAACTTTTCAATCTCATCATTCTGCTCATTGATCTTTTTAGTCAATGCTTCAATCATTTGATTTGAACTTATCACCTTTGCTTCAAGAGCAATATTCTGATTAAACAAATCGTATGATTTTTGTTGGTATACTCCAATAAAGTTTTTATAATCGTTTTCAGTCATGTCAAGATACTAAAATGGGTAGGATTGCTCCTACCCATATTTATAAGTTATTTGTTATTTATCAGAATGACCCACAATCAATGAGGGTATTTTCTAATACGATGGATGATCTGCTAGCGTCATGGAAGAGAACCGTTGTTCCTGCTCCCATTGGGCTTCCACCACCATCATTAATAAACAGTTTTCCAAATTCAACTTCAGCGTATGCAATCTGAGTAAATACGCTTGAAGATTCTGTTACAGAAGATGCGAATGCAACCCTTGCGGCAGAATCATCCCAGAAAACAGATGCTTTTCTAGCGGCAGTATCAAAGTAGTGGAATACGACACCAACATCAATGTTTGCGTCAGATGAAGGAGCAACAAGACTACCACCACTGTTAACAAGACCAATTTCAATCAGACTATCTTCAACCAGAAGAGTTTCTGTATTGACTTCTGTTTGTGATCCAAGAACGATTAACTTACCACTAACAGTAAGGTCACTAGCGACGCCAACGTGACCATTTGAGTCTGTAATCGTGATGGAAGTCGTTCCATCTTTTGCTTTGACGTTTGTTACTTCAATCGATGTAACATCAATCGTATTATTAACAGTCAGTACATTACTATTGAATGTCAGTGCTCCACCACTATCATTAACTGCTCCAGAAGCACCAGCAACAAGGACATCAAACTGAGTTAAATCGGAAACAGTTAACGTATTTCCTGTTGTAACTGTTATGTCACCATTGGCAGTTACATTACCAGTAAACGTTGATACTCCAGTAACACTCAGATTGTCATCAATTGTGGTCTGACCACTTGCGGAATCTAATGTAAGACCGCCACTTGAGGTGTCAATCTCATTATCATCGCTTACGCCAATCTGAATGTTATCAATCGTTGCGCTGCCATTAGCATCAATAGCGCCAGTAAAGGTTGTAGCACCAGTAAATGTTGATACTCCAGTAACACTCAGGTTGTCATCAATAGTAGTTTGACCACTTGAAGAATCAAGGGTAAGACCACCCGTTGAAGTATCGATTTCATTGTTATCGGTTATACCGATTTGAATATTATCAATCGTAGCACCGCCATTGGCATCAATGACGCCAGTGAAGGTTGAAACACCTGTTACGCTTAACTGGTCATCAACAATAACTGTTCCAGCAGCGGAATCGAGGGTAAGATTTCCAGATGAAGTATCAATCTCTGATGCGCCAGTGATTCCAATCTGGATAGCATCAGCAACAGCGCCAGTTGAAAACGTGCCTACGCCAGCAAAGTTTGCGTGTCTCCATGCTTTACCAGCAGCACCAAGATCAAATGCATCATTAGTTGTTGGAACTAAGTTTGATGCAAACTCACCACCGATGACAACATCATCAGTGTCAGAGTCACCAAGATTAATAGTGCCACCTCTAAAGGTTACAACACCAATAAACTCAGATTCTCCACCAACAAAAAGATTTCCTGTGATGGTGGTTGCTCCACCGACACTCAGGTTCTTCTCAATACCGACGCCACCTTCTACTACAACGGCACCAGTATCTTTATTAGTTGATTGTGTGGTATTGCTAAAGGTAACAATACCAGAAAAATCAACAGCAGCAGCATTGACATCAAGATTGGTGTTAGCAATCGTTGTAACACCACTTAAGACAGTATCGGTAAGTGATGCTCCAGTGATTGCTGTAGACCAACTCAGACCACCTGTTGAGTTAGTTTTTAAGAAACCTCCATCAGTCGGAGTTCCGGGGAAAGTGTATGTAGTTACACCAGATAGAGACGAGGGAGCAGCAAGTGTTATAAAGTCTGTTCCGCTGGTGTTCTCTACCAGGTTAACACCACTACCAGAGGAAGCAGTCTCTTGCGTCCAATATCTGTGTGAACCAACAAACTTATTGTTTGCTAATACGCTATCTAATCCAATAAATAAGTCAAATTTGTCAGTCGTAAAACCAGGCTCACCTGCTTTCAACGCTGGCAGATTACTAAAGGCACCTCTTTTAAACTGTAATACAGGAGTCGCCATTTCTAACTACTTTTCCTTTTATACTTATTTAGTTGTTTTAGACCTTACCTTTAGAAGGTCCCTCCATCAAAGGCATCGTCGTCTACACCATCAGCCATATCAACGACTTGTGATGCAGGAACATGAATATATGTGTTGCTAGTAGTATCATACATTAATACTGTATAATTGCCTCTAGCACTAACATCAACATCAGAAGCTCCTCCAATGGAATTGGCGGCAGCTTTGTTTGATGCTATGATCTTTACACCTTGTCTTTGACCTACTCTTACTCTAATGTTTGCCATTAGCGAGTTGCTCCTTGACTTACGATTACCATCCCTTCAACAACTCTATCTCTTGTTCCAGAGTTGTCGGTCAATAGTACATCATACACGTAGCGACCTGGTTTTAAAGCGGCAGTTTGAGTGGTTGATAACCCAATTTGTATTTGACCACCAGCTGCTGAAGCAATGCTGCTAGTAAAAGTAGTTACGCCAGTGGTGCTTCCTGGATGCTTTCTCATTTCAGACTTGATCGTGTAGTTGGTCAAGTCTACAACTGAATTTGTATTTACATTTTCCAATGTAAATGTCTGAGCGAAAGTAGTTCCAGTATTAATAACAATATTACTAACGTATACTGCCATCTTATAGTAAGGTCTTTGAAACTATTTATGCTAAACCTGAGATAGCAAAGTTTTTAATCACTTCTTGTTGTTTGAGATAGAGTTTAAAATAAGACTTGGCAAAGTTTTTTAATTCTTCAACATCTAATTCATCAATAAGTCTTGAGTATTTTTCATACTCAAACATTTTGTTCATCGACTCTAGTTGAATTTTGTCTGGGTCCATTGATGATCTCCATAAGTAGGGATTTGATTTCACTAATATCGTTTTTTAGACCTTCTATTTCTTCTCTTTGCTTTTGCCTCTCGTTTCTCAGTTTAACATATTGAGTGTAACCGTTTGTATCAGTATTAACGATAGCACCCGAATCTTCACGAAACAGGTGCTTTTGACCTTCAACTCTTATCATGCTAATGCGATTACCCTCAGATCTCTAAATCTTGGAGCATGAGCTTCATTGGATCCACTCATGACAATCTTGATTCTGAATCCAGTAAACTGCTCCAGATCATCAACACTAAATTGATATTCAAGGAATTGGTCATCTTTGCTTGATGGGACAAATGCATCCGATCTACCACTATTCTTTGTAGAATCGATGATAGTATCACCAAATCCATCACCATCAGTATCGCGGAGGTTATCATAACCAGGGAACAACTCAAATGATTGTTCAACATCGCTCGAATCTGCTCTAAAGAGTTGATAAAGAACTCTGAAATCAGCAGATGAATGTCTATAAGCACCGAGCAACACTTTGAGTGATGTTGCTGGTTGACTCAGAGATATCTGGTTAGAGACATAAACCGCAGTGTGTGGATCACCCTCAACCAACTTAACATCACCATTAGAAACATAATCGCCAACAGGTGAGTTAAGTCTATTTCTTCCAAAAACAACGGCAGAATTCTGAGTATCAATCACTGGTGATAAGTTAGAGTCATTAGAACTCATATTGATTCCAACAGTGAATGATTTGTTTCTTGGGAGATCGGTGAGTCTTGTAGTTTCATTTCTTTCAGAAGCAACAAGTCTTGTTGAAGAAAGAACATTTTGTTGATTAATCTCTACAGATTCAAATCCTTGATCAATGAATGAAACTTCAGATCCACCTGCGCTGGTTCCAGAAACAGATCTGATCTGTGCCGAAACTGTAGTTGTTTCACCAGGAGTTATTACATTAAACTGAGGCAATACTGTGTTATATTGAATGTTTCTAGAAGCAGAAATATTCTCACCACCAACAGAGTTTTCTGAAGTGAAACTCAGTTGAGCATCACCAGAAGCTCTGGATCCTCTGTTTATTTGAATGTAATACTTGTCAAGATCTGCCTCTGCCTTCAGAGTAGCGTCTGTTGGCAGACTGTGGTTAGTGTTAATCTTGGTAAGAGAAACACCATTCAGTTCATAAGGATAAACCTTATCGTTGATATTATGAGCTCTAATGAGAGAACTGTCAACTCCTCTTGTTCCTATTCCAAGAGTTCCAGCGCCACCACTTCCAGGAGTGATTCCGCTGTAGAATATAATCTCATTATTAACCTTGAGGTATCCAGTTGATGTGGAGATACCTTCGAATGTTGCAAACAGTGAGGTATTTGCGACTGAAATTGTAGTGTCGTTTATTCCAAGAGCAGCATCCAGTGAAGATGGTGAAGTGTTTGGATCAATATTTGCAAGAGTGATAACGTTGTTATCAGCGTGCATTCCATGGTTATATTGAGTTACTTCAATAACTCTTCCATCATACAGAGAACTTACAGTAGTTGAAGATGTAATATCCGTGTTAGCGAAGGAAACTGCAGTTCCATTGCTATAGACGACCAGATCTTGACCAGAGGTCAACTCTTCACCTTGAACATTTGTTAGATACAAGGTATCGAAACCATTCAAAGTCGTTACAGAAATCTCAGCGCCAGTTCCTTTAACAACACTACTTGTAGTGATTCCGAGTAAATCTCCCACTACATATCCATTACCAGTATTTGTTATTGCTGAAATACTAGAAAGTTCGCCAGAAGAAAAGACTAAAGTTGCCTCTGCTCCAGTTCCAGATCCAGTGATAGAGTAGAGTGGAACTCCTGCAAAAGTTCCGTTACTATATCCAGCACCAACTCTGGAAGAAGTTACGGTATTTAATCTTCCACCAACTTGCTCAATGTATCCATGAGGACCACCTGCAGCAGTTGTATCACTAACTTTTCTTCCGATTACTAATGTAGAATCGAGAGCGGATGTTGTTGTGATACCAACTTTTAACTTTCTTGGAAGAGTTCTGATTGCATTGCTAATGAGATTTGATGAATCATCATTAGTATCAAGAGTTGGATTGTAGAAGTATGCAGTTCCAGAATTGCTTGTGAAGTTTGCTTTGTAAAGCTTAAACTTCAGATCTTCAAACTGGTTAGGAGTCCAAATAGTGCCGTTTTGTGACTTGAAGAGACTTCCACCAACATATTGCTTGGTTACAATAACGCTTTCTGCATCAGGTAAAGTTGTCGTATTTACCGTTCTCTCACCCATTCTGGCAATCCATGCCTCATAGTTATCAGAATATGGTGAAAGAATAACAATCGCATATTCTGTGTCGGGTTGCAAGTAAATTGGTGATGGGAAGGTTACCTTAGTAGCAACAGAACCATCGGTTGAGGTATTGACCTGAGATGGGTCGAGCGTAACCCTTGCATAATCTTCAACGAGTTGATCAGTTGGAGTTCCTAACTCTACTGTTCTAACTTCAACAGTTACTTTCTCATTTTCATCCTTGCTTCCGAAGAAGAGATCGACAGAAGTTAAGAATGCACCAGTTTCATCGACAGTAAATGTCTGTGCCAGTGGATCTTTACCACCGCCTCTGTTTGCAGGTGGTGCTGGTGGTGGTGGGGGTGGTCTTCTAACAACAACTCTAGTCTGTCTGTAAGTATCTACAATTCCACTAGAACTATAAGTGGTTTCTCCACTACTAATCAAGAGACTTCCAGGCAGAGGTTCGGCATTTGTTGAACTTGAAGTCAACTTGAATGTCTTGGAACCAGTTGTAAATCTAAGAGGAGGCAGTGGTGATGCGAGTGGATTTCTGAAGAAGAATGCTCCACCAAGATCACCGAAAGTATCGGTAACAAGTCTAATATTTGAAACAGATGCTTGAGCACCACTAGTTTCACCGAGAAGAACCATTCCAGTGGTAATATATCCACTATACTTACCTAATACTTCATCAGATAATGCTTGAGCATCAATATTCAAAACGGTCGATGATGCTGAATATGTTGTTGGTAAGTTAGTTCCTCTATTATAAGGATTGAGTGATAAAGTTGTTGTTGGATTATTATATGTTCCAGTCTTATGGTTTGGTTGAACAACTCTTGCTGAGAAGAGATTATTGCCACCAATGAATCCTTTAACAGTTTCACCGACTTGGAATGACCCCGAAGTCATTGTGATTTCGATCAGTTTTGGAATAATATCAAGACCACTAGACCCATCAAAGAATGGATAGTATCTGGTCAGTGGCTTGAGACCACCAGCAGCAAATGCTACGTTTCTGGAGCGAATATGTGTATCAGGATTACTTGAGATCTTGATGGTTTCAATGTATGATCCATTGAAATCACCGGTGATCGTTCTTGTGCCACCATCAACGTAAACGTTTCTGACCCAGTTATCAGATGCTGGGGACAACTCAATTCTTCCATTGAATTCAATCATGTTGAAAGGATTGACATTCTCTACTCTTGATGCAAGAGGTTGCTCAATCCAATCTTTCTCCACATACTTGAGAGTAATCAAGTCTCCAGTCTTCTGGACATTTGAATCAAGAAGACTCAAGTTTGAACTGAAGTCTGCAGTATCTGGATTGAGAGAAGTATTTAAAGATATCTCTGGTTTTATGGAGTAGAAGTCAATAGGAGTCAATAACTCACCATTTTCTACATCAATGTTAGTGCTCGATAAATCTTTATCAAGTCTCTGAGTATCTTTAAAGTCATCTACAAAGAAACCAGACTTAAATCTGTCGAACCCATCAATATCTCTTACTTGGAAAGACTTGGTATCAAGTTCTAACAAGGAGAGTGATGTTAAAGTTTCCAGATTGGTAACTCTATCATCAATCTTACCAATATCTCTCATAGTATATCTTCTATTATCAACCAGAGTGATTACTGCATCATCTGGGTTGTAGAGATATGCTGGATATTTGATAGTTGCAATATCCATTGCCTCTTCAACATTCAAAGGTGCCTTTGGATTAGTTGAAGAAACGCCTTTTATTACACTAAAGTTTCCTGACTTATCGAGAACAACTTTGTCAACTCTTGGTAAGTAGAAATCATATCCAATAAGAGAACTTTCGCTAGGAGTTACAACCAGAGTTGGATTAGTTCCGGTGGTTGCAAACGTTCTACTTGCAAAAGCAAATGGTGAACTTGTTGTTGATGAGAAGGATGAAACTCTTGGTCTAAAGTCTAGAGTGTCAGAAGATCTTACGCCAGTTGGTAAGATTGGCATATCTTTTGCAAATCTTTCATCATCATATGAGTTTACTGTATATACATCACCAATGTCACTCGCAGGTACATCATAATAGTCGAATATGATTAAGAGTTGATATGTTGGAATATATCCATCATTCTTTCTTACGATTCTTGAGTAATCGTAATATTGCTCTCTGTGACCTTTATCGAGATAGAACTTATTGGTAATATCTTGATAGTTACCAAGATTCAATACCTGAATAGTGGAAACTATATTAGACTCTTCAAACTCTACGATTTCTCCAACTGAGAATCTATTTGAGTTTAGGTATACAAACTCAACTTTAGTTGCTGAAGATCTTGTTACTACCTGAGCAATCGCTCCATTAGTCTTACCAACTATTCTTTCACCAAGAATGGAGTTGGTATCCAGACCTAAACCAGCTGGGAACTCTGCAGAGTCTAATACTGGTGCGCTTGTATTATATGATTCATATACGGCAACAACTTTAACAACATCTGGAAGATTCAGAGAGATTTCTTTATCTTCAACTCTCAATCCATAGAATGAGTTGGGTGATAACCCAGTGATAGCAGTTGAGATTCCTGCAGATGTCTTTGCTACAGTTACTTTCTGACTTCTCTGATATTCTTTTTTCTTATTTCTAATATCGTTCTTCTTAACTGTTGTATTAACAGTAACGTTATTAGACTGAGATGCAGTGAGACCAGTAATTGTAATAGATGATCCACCAGTTGCTAATGTAAACTGATCTGAAGTAAGATCTTCTACTTGACCGTTGGAATAGTGAACACTATATCTTTCAGAATCAAATGCTTCGAAGAACGCACTCGTTATACCAGTTGATGAAATCGGGATTGTTAATGATCCTGTAGCATCTGTTGATTCTTCTCTAATCTGTTTTGATACAATGAGATTTGAATCTGCAAGATTTACTGATGCTACATTATCGGAATCAATCTTAGCATAAAGACCACCTTTCTCTCTTACAATTGGATTAGCAAGCGAGAAGGTAACAGTTTCAGTTCCTCCTGGGAGAGAACCACTACAAACATCCGAAATATCAGCAACTGATACTACAGTCATTGATGTCCCATCAGCAGCAACGGCAGAAACTCTGTTGAATGTTTCAGTGCTAAGACCAGAAATCTGGTATCTAATGATGCTATCAGTCTTGATGCCAGCGAAAGAGTTGCCAGGTGAAGTTACATTACCACCACTTGTGATTCTGATGGTGTCAGTAATACCAAAAGTCTTTGGAAGAGATCTTTGAAGAACTGTATCACCACTAAAATCAACTTTTAACTCTGCAGTGATTGCTGTAGAGTCTTGATAGACAGATTTTACATCCTGAATACCATAAACCTTAATAGACTTGACCGATCTTGAATACTCTGTGGTTTCATTGATCAGAAGACTCTCACCAGCAATGAAAGTTCCCGATGTTTGTGTAAGAGTTATTTCTGCCCCAGAAGCAGCAGTAGTGACGTAACCAGATGCACCACTACTTACACCTCTGACATACGATGTAGCAGGGCACTGACCAGATGATAAAGACTCATTAAGAGTTAACTTGGTATATGTTTGAACATCGAAGAGATACAAATCCCATTCGGTGCTATTATCAGTATATGCAGCATCAGTCAAACTGTAAGAGTAAACTCTTGCTTCACCAATTTCAATACCATCAGCAGATGACGTAACAGTAGATGACTTTCTTCTGCTTTGGAGTTTTACAGTATTTGAGTTATTGTTTACACCAAGGAATGGAGTTCCAGCAACATTATTTACTCTCAAAAGAGTTCCAAACTCAAATGGAACTAAAGATTGAGATACTGACTGCTTATCCCTTGGTTTTTCTACATCAAGAATAGTTGTAGCAGAAGACTCAATATCATATCCTCTGACATATGCTTTGCCAGGAGATACCTTTACGGAGACAAGATCATCTGATGGTGTATTACCTTGATCAGTCTTTTGTGAAGATGTATAGACGCCTTCATTAGAAAGACCATCATTTAAAGATTCCTTTACTTCAACATTAAATCTACCTACAGAATAGTCACCAGACTCTTCGTAAGTTCTCTTTGCAAAGTAGTCTCTAATGACGCTATATTCTGACCTATTCTGTAACTTTTTGAGTTCTCCACCATCAACTCTAACTAACTCTACAAATGTTTTATCATTATAATCTGTTAGTGATTTTTTTGATAAAACTGTAGAGATCTTAAGTCTATCTGCTCCTGGAGCAGCATAGTTTGAATATCCTTTAGCGTTATCATAAAGAGAAGGATCGTCTTTTGCAGTTACCAGTTCTTCTACAATGGTAAGACCAACTCTGTAGGAAGGATTTGCAGTATATGCATCAAGAACTATTTTGTCAGAAGCAACATCGACAAATGTTCCTCTGATAAAATAGACACCTGCTCCGATAGAAACTGCAGTGCCGCGAGCAGAAGCAGAATCTGCTACAAGAGTTGCTACACTCTCACCTTCATTTACTGTTGTATTGCCGTATGTAAAAGCATTTTCGGTAATAAGAACTTCACCATCTTCAAAATACTCTACATCATTGTTTGTTCCTGACTTAAGATACTTTACAAAGAGTGTTAAGTCGGTAATGCCATCTACATCAGAAACTGGCAGGTATTTGTCTACTATTGCTACAATATCTGATGACTCACCTCTAAGTCTCTTTCCAACCAAACTAGAAGCATATACTTCAACATCAATACCAAGGTGATCTTGATTTATTCTTACGGAATAGTATTCGGGATCATAACTAACGTTTCCAGGGATCACCATTGATCCTTCTTTGAAAACGTGACTACCGAATGATTCTACCTGATTCTGTAGGATTGACTGTAAAGTCGTTAACTCCCTAGCTTGGATTGGATATCCTGGTTTAAATAAGACCCTATAGAAGTTATTGTCCTTATCAAAGTCGTCATAATAGGGGCTTATATTGAGGTTCGTTTTTTGTGGCATTTTTTAAAATTCCAGGATAATTTTAACGTCTTCTTTTTGTCTAGAATTTCTTGTAATCAAGGGGCGATTATCAAGATAGATGACATCTCCCGTCCCTTTATTTATCTCAGGTGAAGAAAGTCCATTTGTAAACTGGGTTCCCAATGAGATCAACTTTGATCCAGTAGGATTGGTTGTAATACCAGTAAATCCAGTGTCAATTGATCCAGAGAAACCACCAGTTGTAGTGACTGCATTTGCAGTTGATTCAAAATCTAAAACCTTAGATTCTGTAGAAACGCCAACATAATCAACATTATCGTATGTTGATTGGTTCAAGAATAAAGATCTATCTGTAAAATATTTTAAAACCTTTGTTTCACTATCATAGGATGCTACGAATCCTTTTGCGATTCCACCTGTGACTGTTTGATTGATCTTATCACCAATGGCAATAGATCCAGATGTTGATGAAAACTTAAGAGCATTTAACGAAGAAAACTGATTTTCAGTGTATTTTGAAGTAGATCCATTTGCTGTTGGATCTTTTACAATACCAATCTGAGCAAATGATGTATCGATTGGGAAGTCTCTTGTAGAGTCATCAAATCTTGCATAGATCAATACTTTATCAGCACCCAACTCTTTATAGATGTCATATCCATGACCCCTAGATGGTGGGATAATGGGAATCAGTTTTGCTTTTGTTGAAGAACTAGCATTGATTGACCCAAGATCAACCATACCATAGGTATATCCCTTACCACCAGAAGAGACGACGGCATTGGTTATGTTTCCAGTACTATTAACTTCGACAACAACTTTTGCCCCAGATCCATCACCAATAACATTCAGTTCATGGGATCCTTGAGAATATCCAGCGCCACGAGTATGAATATAAATCTTCTTTATCTGATTTTCATTTACATCAGAATCTGCATTTGTTCTGACTGCACTTATCTGAGAGTTTGTTGATGTTGACCAATCACTTGGTAACGAAATATACTCTGTGGAATCAAACTTGATAATATCACTTGGCGAAACGGTAAACAAATATTTCCAAATATACCCATCTCCACTAACTCCCGCTGCAGATGGTTCCAAGTCAGTAAACGTTGGTTCATCTAAAGAAGCATTTCCAGTCGTATTGATTCCTGAAGATCCATTATCAATACAAATATAAACTTTATACTCACTATTAATAACATAGTAGTTTGAGTCATAAAGTCTAGAGGACTTTGTGACTGGAGACAAATTCGCCAGACTATAGTCATGACGATACATTTCATATTTTGTTCCCCTGGTCCAGTCAATCCTCCTGGCAAGTCTCCTCACATTTGTTGAGGTTACTCTCTTACCATACATTGCACTATCACCAACAAAGTTGGTATAATCAAAGTTATCAGTAGGGTTTGGAGTATCAGTATCCCAATCGGAGTCTCTTCCGTATCCAGAAGCAGCAGGATTTGCCAGTCCGACAAAAACATAGTAAGAGTTAGAACTGTCACTGACAGAATCTACAAAGTTACCAGCGTTTAATATTCTAAACTGATCTGTTACAATTGCCGCCATATTAATAGCTTTTTTCTATATTTATAACTATCCTAGATCCTTTCTAAGACCACCAGTATCTCTCAATCCATATCCTCTTCTCTGAATCGTTGGGAAAGTAGTCAATCCAGAGTCAACTGTTAATCCTGTTACACCGATTGAGATTGGTGATGATGATCTAGTGAAACCAGACAATCTACCCCAAGAGAATCTTCCAACAGGGCTGGTTGTAAATCCAGTTATTGCCAATCCAGTAACATCTGTTGATGAAAGAATGTTGACAGTGATGTCCGCATTAGATCCACCTGGAGTATTCAAACCATTAACAACATAAACATTATCCAGGAAAGTGGTTCCAACACCAACAACTGAAGTATCATGACTGTCGATTGAAGTTACACCAGATCCAATAGGAGTATTGAAAATGTAGATTGGATATCCAGTGCTGAGACCAGTGAATGATGATGCATTCAAGAAGAACTTGAGAGCAAGATCTGTTCCGATTCCAGCAACTGTTGTGATACCAGTGATGATTCCAGAAGATCCTTGGACCGTATCAATGCTGAGAATGTTCTCATAAGTTACATTAGCAGTTGGTGCAAGAACCGTAGGTGGATTGGATGTTGTATACCCAAGACCTGGATTCGTGATTGTAAGTGAAGTTATGATTCCACTGGTTATTGAAGCAGTTGCGGTTGCGGTTGTTCCAACACCAACACCGATCGACTTAGGTGCAGCGATTGAAATGGAGGTAGATGCTCCAACATATCCAGATCCACCACTTACGATAGACAGTGAAGAGATGGTTCCTGCTGCAGAAACAACAGCAGTTATTGCTGCTGCTACAGGATCTCCACCAGTAACAATAAGAGCATCAACATCTGCGATAACAATAGAAGACTCATTTTCTTCGTAGTTGAAGAATTGGGCATCATCAACAAATATTTCAGTATCTGAAGAGCTCAGATCACCAATAATCTTTGCAGTTGGATAGACTTGAGACTCAATAGAATCTCTAGACTTATAAACATCATCTCCACTGATTCTGACATCTCTCTTTTGCTTGGACCAATCTACTGGTTTGTAGTTATTTTCGTCTATTCCGAGACCGGAATAGATATTGGTCTCAACCAAGTCAGAAGAATTAACGCTATACACCAATCTTGATGTCTGAGATACGGTATCATCAATGGAGTTGTTCTTGCGAACTCTCAATGTATCGCCAGATTTTACAAGTTCATTTACATCTACGTTAAGACTATCAGTTCCTCTAGTTCCTCTATAGAAGAAGATATCAATATTATCACCTTCATCAGGTGCTTCAGTGAATGTGATAGAAGTTCCACCTTCAAATCTGTAACTTGAACCTGGTTCTTGAATGACACCGTTGATAAAGATCAGCAGAACACTATTCAGATCAATCTTAGAAGATCTTGAATCATTTTCATCAATTTCAAAACTTAACAACTCACCATTGTAGTAAAGTGGGAATCTAGTCTTTACGCCATTCTGAAGGGAGTCGATAGGATCGATGAAGTCAAGTTCTCCAAACTGCCAAGCAGAGAAGGAATCTGAGAATGTATCTAAAACTGTTAGTTCAAACTGACTGACAGGAGAAGAAAGATTTCTATCTGTAACCAGACCAACAACAGTAACTACATCACCATTTCTAAATCCATATCCAGGTCTAGAAATCTTGAATGACTTGACTTCAAACAGTGTAGATCCAATACCAACAGAAGTTGATGCTGCTCCAACCTCAAGAGAAACTAAGAGATTGGATCCAGTATCCGTTGTTGCTCCAAATCCAACTCTAGAAACACCTACAACCTCAAGATTTTCATAAGATGGTTCTGATACGAGAATAGAAGGATTGGTATATCCAGTTCCACCAGCGCCAACGGCGAATGACAAAGTTCCACCAGCACCAACAGTTGCTGTAATAGAAGCAACATCTCCAACGTGACCACTTTCAAATACTGTTACACCAATAGAAACGATTCCATTATATCCAGATCCAACAATATCCGTAGATCCAAGACCAATGGAAACAATAGATCCACCTGCCCCAACAACAGCAGTTACAGATGCTCCAACAAGAGGTGCATATCCAAGACCAGGTGTTGATCCAAGAGAAACGATAACTCCGCCTCTTGGTAACTGATTTTGATTAACATCATAAGTTGACTTCAGAATACCACCAGTTGTTGTAACTCCTGTAAATATGACATTTGATCCACCACCACTTTCAGCAAAACTATAGTTGTTGCCAACATTGTTGTCTGTTGTTGGTGTTTGGAAGATATCGTTGATAAACAGAATACCACTTCCAGTCTCAATACCAGTTGTATTTGCTCCGCCAACATTTAATCTATATGTTTGACCTATACCAGTGAATGACTTGGAAATATTATCGAAAATTTTGTTTCCACTGTAATCATCTCTCAGGTATACTCTTGCATTAAATGATGATCTAGCAAATGGGAGATTGCCAGAATCTACAGTGCTCACATTGTTTCCGAGTGGTGCTTCTGTAAAGTGAATCTGATTACCTGCGATATTGAATCCTCCAAGATAAACTCTTGCTTCAACACCATCGGTATGTGATGTTGCCGAAGATCCTACAAATCCTCTTGTAGACTCAATAAGATTAAAGGTTCCAATACCTGTGATAGGACCGATAGTAGTCGTTCCTAATCCTACAGAATCAACTCTTACATACTCATTTTCTATCTTAAGGATATCTCCTGGAAGAATAGAAGATATTCCAGAGAGAGTGAAGAATGTTGATGCGGCAGAAACGGTTCCACCATTAAAAGCAAGGTTATGACTTACTGGTGTAAACGCTATTGGACTCTGAACAACACCATCAACGGTTACGATGGATTTCTCCATCTTCTTATCCATTTCAAGTGTGTGAGCATTTCCAGTTCCAACAGAGCTGAATGTTATTGCAGTTCCAGCAATAGCATTTGCTCTGGTCGTTGCCAGTTTAAACTGATCATCATTTATTCTAATGGCATATACTTCAGTGGAAATTCCAGATCCACCAGACTCAATAGTAGATGATGAAACTCCATCGAATGAAGATCCAAAGGCATAAATCAGTTTTTCACCAGTGCTGAAATAGTGATCTTGAACCGTGAATACCCCAGTTCCAGGTGTTAAAACACTTGTATCAGTAGGATCAAATGTCTTTTCGAAGATTGGGTTGCCATTGTGATTAAGATCAAAGTTTGTCTTATTGATTCTTGATCCATTGATAGCATTGTATGCTGAGATTGATACCGACTCAGATATCGTTCCATAAATCAGATTGAGTGGAGTATTTACCAGATCTCTTTCAGTCTGAACCAACTCACTGTAAGTTTGAATCTGAATCTCATCCGTTACAGATGCATCTGGATAGAATTTAACGAGAAGGTTAGATCCACTGATTTCAGAACCGAATGTTCCAATGCCAGTCTGAGATCCATTTGTCAAGAATGGGTATTGTGTTACATATGAGTCAGTATCGTCATGGATGACCAAGAATTGATGCAATGCTGTAGTATTTCCAAAACCAACTTTTGCAATGGATTTGATAGTTGTGACATCACTCTTGGATACTGAGAATACGGTAGATACTCCGACAGCATTTGTGAAGTTAGACTGTAATCTTGCAGTTCTTTCAGATCCATCTGGTTGACCTGTAGACTTAAATCTATAGGTTCCGATACCAACGGCAGTTGTTCCAAATCCAACTACTTTAGATCTTAAGAATACCGAATCCGACTCGTCGTTTGTATACTTAACTACAAGAGACCCTGATGTGATATCAGCATCAAATGATCCAATAAGATTTGTTGATGTATCGTTAGACTGATCATCAATATAGTATTCAGAAACAAATGTGTTTGTTCCATCTTGATCAACATACAACTCAACATAGTTAGTGTCTTTGGTTGCAGTATTCTTAACTTCAATGTTAAGGAACAATGCTTCTGTAGATGAGACTGTCGATGTAAATACTGTTGCTGTAGATCCAGATCCAACAGATACATTAGATCCGGTGAGATTGACGAATCCAACACTTTGTGTTCCAACTCCAGCCACATTGGAGGAGAAGTTATTCTTCAGAATCTTAATATCATAGTCAGTGTCAAACTGATCTTCTGGAATGAATCTTAAGGTAAGATCCCCATCATCAGAAACATTGCCAACAATCTCACCTATTTCACTTGACGTATTATACAGGTTTCCTTTCTGGAAAGTTACAATGTCTCCAGAAGATGTTGGAATAGTGATAACTTCAGTTGCTTGTCTTTCCGTTCCATTTGGATCTAAGACTTGGACAATAAACTTAGTGTATCCATCATCAATACTATAGTTTACGATTTCAGAGAAGAGTTGATTGTCACCTTGATTGCTTGAGAATTGATCCCTAACATTATCAACTGTCAGAACTCTGTTGCTCAAACACTTAATGTAGTTTGATAACTTTTTGTTCTGCAGTTTCAAATATTTTGATTTATCATCAACAGTATCAAAATCTAACGCAAGGTCAAAGTTTCTGATAGTATCAACTCTTTCCTCACCAATAATATCGATCAATGCCAAACTTGATGCAGAAGTAGTAACACCTGGATTTACATTAATAGTCTTAGATATTTCAGTGTCTGCAAAGTTCTTCAGACCAGTTGAGTGTAAGAGTCTATTGACTGGATTGACTATCTTCTCATACTCTAAAGGACTCTTAACCGTGTAAGAAAGATTTTGATAGTAATCATTGTCTGGGGTTACCTGATAATCTTCATTAAGTTTTCCAATATCATTAGACCAGTTGAAGTCTTTTCTTAAAGAGTAATCAACTTTAAATGTTGCTCTGTTATTTTCAATGGTATCGACAGTTGCAAGTGTGCCAGAGTCCATACCAAGAAGAACATCATCTTCACTCAGATCATATGTTCCATAAACTTTGATGCTATCGCTCAGATTCTCTGTTACGATTAGATCTTTTTCGACATATACTGATCCATCTAATACCAGCAGTTTTTCACCAATAATGAAGTTTAGTGGAGACTGCGTAACTTCGATGACTGGATAATCATCTTCTTTGATAACAGTTGCATAAGAGTTTTGATCAGTAACTGCTATTCCAGGATTGGTTGTAATGCCAGACAGATCATACTCAAGTTCTGCTGGATTAGTGTTTCTGTAAGCAGTTACGGAGAAGAGTTGATACTTGTGGTCTGTGGAGTTATGACCATCACCACTTGTTCCAAACTTCTTGATTCCCTCAACAAAGATTTTATCTCCAACTAAGAAGTTATTTGCTGGGAATCCTGCGATTGGAGTTGTCAATACGCAAGTAACTATTCCTGAAGATGATGTAAAGCAACTATTAATACCAATACCATTAGTATTGTTTACACTGTAAATCTTATTTGTAGTATCACTCAGTCCTTTTGGAACCTCAATAATATTAACATCAGAGATTGAAGATCCTAAAACAACTGCCTCAAGAACTCCGTTGGTATAAACTGTCCCAGTATCTGGATTTACTACAACCAAATCAGGTGCTGCAGTATAGTTTGATCCACCAGAAACAATATTGATACCATCAATAGTATTTCTGTCAACTACATTTACGATGGGTGAAATGTAAACTTCTGGATTTAGGGTCTTATCAGCAGAGAAGTCAAATCCTTGATCGTTGATTGTAACTTCTTTGATTCTACCAATGTCTGATGACTGAGGAATAATATCAGCATCTTCCCCTATGGTTGAAGCAATACTAATAAACTTAGGAAGTTTCTTATAGTTGAATCCTTGAGATGTGATTCTCATCGAATCAACACCACCCCTAGCGTTTAAGGATGTAGTGCTATACTTTAATACACTAGTATTATCTTGTGTATATGATAGGGACTCTGGAGAAGACTTCAGTGAAACATTAAATGTAGTTGATGCAGCAGAAATGACGGAATATGATCCATTGTAAGAGCTATCAATATACAGTATTTCTGAAGAGTTTCTAACAGTTGTATCAGAAGTGCTAATATAACCAGACTTTTCTAATGCATAGTAGAGTTTTGATGGTAAGTCACTGCTGTGCTTCAGAGTAAGCGTTGCATTTGTCGAAACACCAACTGTTCCAAATCCAACAACATTAAATACGGTTGTTGATCCTGTTGAAACGATTTCATTATTAAAGTTACTATCTCTGAATATCTTCAGACTATATCCACTCAATGAAGAGTCTGATACATTAAATACCAGGTCATTGTCTCTAACAACTTCTATTTGTGGATTGATCAGAGACAACTCCTGACCAGTTCCTCCAGTAGATCCAAAACTTACAATCGATGGTGGGAATGAGTTTGCGTCATAAAGGGTATTGGTCAGAGAAATGTTATTGTCATCATGCTTGTATACAAAGTATGATCCAGTGCTCAACCCAGAAATTAAAGTGCTAGATGAATCGTAGAATACTTTGTCTCCAGTCTTAAGACCATGATTACTTAGATTTAACTTGCTGGTTTCGGATACAACAGAAGATGATGTAAATCCGATTGGATCGATAATCAACTTCTGACTTGTTGTGTTGTATTTAACTGTGACGGATGTAGAAGTCCCAACGCCAACAGATTGCTCTGGATTTACCGTAAGAGTAACTCTATCACCAACATTCAGGAGGTGAGAAGTTGAGACTGAAACCGTTGATATGATTTTTTCTACTTTTCCTGTTACTTGAGTGTAGTTGGATTCAATCGAATACTTATAATCCGTATCATCAGCGTTTGATGTAAATGATCTGAAATATAATCCACCAGTGTTTGTTGTAAATCCAACTTGAGTTGTAAGACCAATATAATCTTTAGATTTATTGATTACAAACAGTGTTTGTGTATCTGTTCCAGATGGAATGTTAAAAGTTCCACTGCTCTCAGTATTGGATACTGAGATGGCATTTGATCCATTTACTCTTTCAAGAACAACCTGTTGTGATGTCTTGAATGGGTGATTTGGTAAGTAAATGCTCTGAGTTGGAATAGAAATAGTTTTTGTAACATCACCTATTGCATAGTTTGAAGATATGGTAGCGCCAGTAGTAGTTCCAATACCAACTGAGTTAGTTGGATTGAAGTAAACTTTATCATCAAGTTTTGATTCAAAATATGGAGTATTCAAAGATATAGTCAGTTTTCCATCAAATGCAACAACCTCTGTAGAAGCAGTGTGTGCTGACCCTGCAAGACCTCTGATTGCTCTTACAACCTTGTTTTGGGGGAATATGTTCAATACCGATAATCTCTCTGTTCCTATGCCTATAGAAGACCCTACAGAGAGAATGCTTGGGATATCTGTAAGGTAAATATCCGTCACAACGCCTGCAGTTGCATTGCTTGGAACTTCTTTTATCAACGATACGCTTTCAGTTCTAACGCCAACTACATGTGACTTATTAAGTCCCTTGACATATGTTGATAGACCAGAAATAACAACATTATCGCCATTCAAGATTTCATTGATCTTATCGATATGAAGACTTACTTCATTTTCATTTTCCCAAACAATATTTGCAGAATTATAAGTTGTTACTGAGGTCTGCAGATTTGTTATAGTCTTACCAGTCAGACTCCTAACATCGGCACTCAATCCACCACCATTCGTTCCTTCATTATCAAATGACGCAACATCACCAACAGCATACCCAGATCCTGCCTTATTAATAGAAAGAGCACTTACTGATCCTTTTGTTACTGAGTCAATAGATGCACTTTGAATAAGAATCTCATTTGATTCACTGATGAAGTCGTTATCAGCATATCTATCAGATACCTTGTATGGGAAAGTATTTCTTACAAGATTTGAGTTATTGAAATCGAAGTTCTGATCTACTTCTTGGGTTACTGGAAGAGATCTATATGTATTGCCAACAAAATATGGGAAACTAGACTCTAAAGTTACTGAAGATACAGTAGCAAAGTATGCATAGATTCCATTTGGAAACTCTGGAGTTCTGCAGTATCTTCCATTATATTGATCCAAATCTCCAGAATCATTATACTTGTAATCATTAATAAAGAATCCTGAGCTGAAGGATGATGGGCGATCAGTTACATCCGAAGTTGATAATACATATCCACTCTTCAGAAGTTTAATGGCAGAGTTTTCATCTTCTGGATCTGTATAAGCATAAGGACCATAGATTGGATTTCCATCATAAGCCCATCCAATGATAGGTGAATGTTGCGTTCCATCATCAGAAAAACTTGCACCGATGTGTGTTGTATAACCAACAACACCATATTCTAAACCTTGATTATTCTTTGGATTATCTAATAATGTTTCACTTCCAAATCTATTATAAACATTGACATCCAGTGATCTAACAGTTGCCTCTGCATATGCATTGATTCCATTTGACGCAACAACAACGGTTGTGTTTGAGTCGTATCCAGATCCTGGATTGACAATTATAACTTCCGAAATCTTGCCATTGGATATTGATGCTCTTAACTTTGCACCAATACCACTACCTACGACAGAAAGTTTAGGAGCGGATGTGTATTCGGATCCAGAGTTTGATATCTGAATACTAACAATCTTCCCACCAGAGATGATTGGTTTGATCTCTGCATCTTTTCCAGTCTTGAATGTAATCTTTGGTTTTTTGTGGAAGTTTAAAACATCAGATCCGTATCCACTACCTTCTTCATACAGATAAAGATTTGAGATTTCTCCTCTAATAATAGGAGTTGCTGTTATGATTCCAGATGCACCGTCAAACTCTGCATTGATAGTAATCTGAACCTCTGGGTAGTAGAAGTTCTGATATCCACTACCAACAGAAGTCAGATTGACATAGTTACGACTATCATAGTTAGTTTTGATTGTTGCTCCAACACCAGCATTGGCAAGTCTGAAGGTATTATCATCTTCCTTCAAAATATAGTAACTTGATGCTGTTGAAAGACCAGAGATAACAGTTCCATCGGTGGAATATCTTACGATATCACCATCAGAGAATCCATGATTTGAAAACTTAATATTATCATCAATTACCGATACGGCAGATGGTTTTACGATCAGTCTCTTGTTCTCATAGTTAGAACCAGGATGAATAACCTTAATGTTTTTGAGTGTTTTCTTAGATTCAAATGTTCTAAACTTATGAATACCTTGAGCAGTAGAAGTGGTAAATCCTACGGTATTGATTCCACTGGTATAATCGCCCAGTGTTGGATACAACTTTACTGTTGTTGAGTTTACGCTCTGAATGTAGTATACAGATCCACTATTCAAATCACTTCCAGTATAGGCATTACTGCCACCAAATGTTCCAACACCAACTGCAGTGTTTCCATTTCTGTTGTATACTAATGGAGTGCCATTAGTAAAGTTGTGTGGTGTTGTGAATGAGATGGTATCATTAACAATATCAACTCCACCACCTGAGGTTGATATCCTTGCATCAAACTCAACTTCACGATACCTAACATCTAATACAGGCTCCAAAATAGTTCCAGATCCATTACCACCACTAATAGTGGCAGAAACAACTCTCTTAAGATCAAAGTTTTGAGGATCGACAACGATTTCCTCAAGAGTTCCTCTAAGAGTAGGTCTGACTAAGGCAGTAGTCCCAGCACCAGAAGAAACTTCTACTGTTGGTGGATTGACCACATCATACTCTTTACCCTTATTATAAAGAGCGATGGATTCAATAGGACCATAATAAACTTTATCTAACGACTTGTAGTTGGTGATTTCAACACCATTGACAAGCATACCAACAGATCCAGGAATAGTCTCAGTCTTATTCCCTATCTTGATATTCTTTTGGTGTGGAAACTTCTTGAGGATCTTCTGAGGCTTGATCTCATCATCCTTCTGAGATACTAAAGTGAAGGTGTGTGATCCTGTGGAACTCAGTGAACTAAACTCAATAGGAATATCGCTTACGATCAAAGATCTGGAAAGATACAGTTTGATCTTGTTGTTTGGTGATAAGACCTTTACATAATATGATCCCTCGGGCAATCCTGAGAGAGCAGTAGTTTCTGGTGTGTAATATACTTCGTCACCAGTAATGAATGGAACACTGGAATCGAATGAAATGATAGAATACTTTTCAGTATCTACATTATATTGTTGGAGAGCAGACCCACTAGCAGAGGTCAATACTGCTTTCTTGATCGTTTGAGTTATATTGTATGATGGCAGTGAGTTTGATGCAACATAGAAGTATTGATCATTTTCGTTGTAGACATTCTGAACATCACTGGTTAAAAGATTATTACCGTAGAGAATAGGAGTTCCAGAACTTGTTGCCGTCTTTAAATTTCTTCTGATAGAATAATCTAAAGATGAGTCTGCAGTAAAACCAATGAGATTGTTTAAGGTAATCTGCTTCCCAGAAATAGATGCTACCGTTGCTCCAGTATGAGAAACAGTTTCTGTGGATCCTACTAAAATATCTACAGTATCACCAACTCTCAAACTCGACTTGTCAATATCAGACTTGAGTGTGAAGTTAGATCCACTGATATTATCTACAAAGTATCTTGAACTGGTGTTATAGATCCAAGAGTTTGCAAACAGTTGCTTATATGTCTTATCAACATCAGGGTTGGTGATTTTTTCGCCAACATTCTTGACGTAGATCTTTTGCCCTTCAGTAGATAACTTAATATCTGTGATTTGTTGGAAGTCTGAAAGAACGCCAGTGAGACGAATCTCAACCTTCTTGGTCAGATCTCCATTCTCATATCCAAAGAATACCTCATCAGTTCTTACATCACCCTTTACAGCAATTGCAGTATCAACACCACTGCAACCCAAAAACTGGTTTACAGTCTTACCAGTGTAGGTGATCGTATTATCGCCAGAGATCAGAGTTCCACTATCAGGAAATCCGATTGTTGAGTCTACAGTGATTACTGAAGCGCCAACAGAAACTTGATTGATTACACTTGCTTTTGGTTGAATCGTGAAGTTTCCTTCAATCAGATCCTTGTCATCATATCCAACAAAGAGACCAAGTTTATAGTAAGTGCTAATACCAGCTCTGGTGAAGATTTCAACCTCAGATACAGATCCCTGTGTAGTAGAATCTGAAGACTTCTTGATTGTCTGACCAATCAACTTGCTTGGATCACCAGAGATTCTTTCTGCAACTACAATCTCTCTTCTCAGATACTCTGCAGAAGATGGTTTTGTGAGATAGTTTTCAAGGTCAACGACCTTTGGTGTTACGCCATATAATACATTAAACAGAATCTTGAAAGATTCTTCAGTTCCTTTTGATTCATATAAAGATCTAGATTCTTTGATGAAGTTATTGACATCAAGATCAGATACAAAGTCTACATCCTCTAATCCAGGAGTAAATGTATACTTGAGTTTCTTATAAAATTCTTTGAGAAACTGTGCACTAAGATTCTTTACAGTGGCACCAGAAGTATGCGATGCCTGGTTTGATTCAACAAATACTAACTCTTCTGGATTTAAGATTGATCTATAAGTGGTGATACCACTAAATCCTCTGACACAACCAGTGAAAGAGTTTGTGGTGATACCTGTATAGGTGAATACTTCACTATCAATCTGGAAGAGACCATACTGGGCAGGAAATCCCTTAGTAGAAGATACCTGAACAGTGTCGGAGGTGGAACTGATTCCAGCACTGAGGGTAGTAGATCCAGTGATTACTTCTGGAGTTAGATTATCAATCCTTAAGTATTGATCAAGGTTATCTGCCAGATCAGCAGGACCACCTTGATATTCTTGAGAAATATAATATTGCTTTAAAAAATCTACTGCTTTAGGACTTTCGGAACGTAAAAACTCTGGTAGTTGGTTCTCAATAATTTGCTGAACTTTTACCCTCGTCTCAAATCCAGTTTTTATCATCTTATACCCTCTTTAGTTCTCCGTTTAAGTAGCTAGAAGTCGTCTTATATCCGACACCGGATATCTGTTCGCCAGAAGTAATAGTATCCTTAATCATATTTATCTTGCTATCGGCAACCGAGAAGCTCAAATAGAGATCCTTGAGACCAATGACATCATTCGATTCTGGGTATGCCTGAATCTCAACAACGTTATTCGCAGCAGTAGTAGAAGTGATATTTATTGTGTTGATAATAATCTCACCCTTGGTGTAATCAATCGTTCCAGCAGACTTAACTTCTACAATATATTTTCCACCTGTGGTGGATTCTTTAACGATTGAAAGGACGCCCATTCCATTTTCGCCTGGGACGTCAGTGAAGTAGAATGTTCCGGATCTTCCAGCAAGAGTGAATCCAGTGCTCTTGATGTTATAACCTGCAGTATTGTAATGGAATGCATTACCATAGCAGAGTTCATACTGAGCAGACTGATTAATCAATGTCTTCAGATTTCTTCTAATGACAACTCTTGTGATATTAGAAGTAATCGCATTGTCAGTGTTATCAATCGTCTGACACAACTTACTATACTTAAATCTTCCACCAAACTTATTGATATTTGCAACAGCAAAAGTATTCAATGTGTCAGTAACCTTTGTCTTAAGGTCATTGACATTGGTAACCTGTGAACTGTTGTAGTAAACTGCAGAATCAACCTCAACATAAAGAACTTTCAGGTCAATGATTTGTTGGTTGATGCCAGAAAGTGAGTAGTTCTTGAGTTTGGCAAGGATAGTATTCTTATCAAAATCAGAAACATAGTCACCATTCTTTGGTTTGATGCTAATGATGACATTACCAAACTGTGGTGGATCTAACTCTTCACCACCAACAACAGAGACTGACTCTGTGTTAGGATAGATCATCTGTATAATTGCCTCATAGTCCCTCGCTGTAACCGCTCTATACTGCGATGAATAGATCCTAGGGGCAAAGTACTTAATCGACTCAACACTCTCTATATCGCCGCCATTAGAGGCACCAGAGACGGTTGTGATTGTGATTGAGTTGGTTGGAACAACAACGTTATTCAAAGAATCTAAGATTCTTCCAGAGAATGCAAAATTAGAAGCACCATTACCATCCTTACCATCAGTAATGACATAGGATACAGTAATCACTGCACCATCTTCTAACTTCTTACCAAAATATCCATCACCAAACAGGAGTTCATACTTCTCATCCTGAACTTCCTGAATCATATAGATTTCAGAGTTTGCATTCAGATTTAAAATATTATCAACTAACAAATATTCCTTACCTTCACCAGAATCACTGGTTCCTTTTACCTTAACAACAATAGTTGAGGTATCAATGAAAGAGTTATTGAGAATAAATCTCTGATCAAGTGATCCATTAACAACAAAACTATTTTTTACATACGTTCCCTGATAGATTGTCAAGTCTGAAAATGTTGCTGATCCAGAGTTGACAGTTGTTGTTACACTTTCTGGGACTGAGAAGATATAATTCGACTGATTTGCAGATCCTACGCATACTAGACCAGCGTCTAAGGTTACTGTTGGGGTATCTACGTCTGTTTGTATGGTAAAACTTATAGTTGCCTTAGCGGCGCTCCTAGAGCGTGGTACGTAACCGATATTTCTTGCAAGAGAAACGACATTTTCTCTCAACGTTGCCGAATCCAAGAAGGATTCATTGACAATCATGTTTGAGTTGAATGCCGTAATATAGGTATTATACGCTAGCGTGTCGATTAAGACTGAAAAATTAGACCCCTCAAAGTCAAAATCCGTGAAATTTGAGTTTGCACGGAGATAATCTTTGATAGAGGTCCTTATTTGGTCAAAATCGAGGTTGGTAAACTTAGTAAAAGGCATTGCTTATCTTGTTGCCTCTAGTAAAAATGTAAATTCTTGAGCAGGAAAGTCTTGTCCAACGATATCAAAGATTACATTGACCTCAAAAGTGTTATCATCAGGTTGTGGATTGACCTCAACACGCAAATTTGACACTCTTGGCTCAAAATTTTCAATCGCTGTCTGTATTTGGTCTTCAATTTCGGATGCAGTACCAAAATCAACGAAGTCGAAGAGACTTGATCTGACATCAGATCCCAAAAGTGAGTTGAAAAACCTCTCAGTTGGGATCGTTTCGACCAAGTTTCTTACAGAACGACGAATTGCATTCTCATTTTTAAGAATAGGCAGGTCTTTTGTCACGGGATGTGGTTCAAAAGACAAACTAATGTCCTTAAATGCTCTCGATACCCGTGTATTTGCCATTGGTAAGACGTTTTCTTGGGATTATTTATACTTACGTCCAAGGATTTCCGTAGTTTGGTTCTGTTCCATACTCCCAATCATCATAATCTTCATCATTACGAATCTTTTCATGGAGTTCAGTCTGTTTTTTGAGGTTATGATGAGGTGCAGTATCGTGCATTACCTCTGTTAGAACTCTTTTTTTGTCATTATGTTGCATTGAACCATAATCTGAGGCGAGTTTAGTGGTTCCCCACATCTCTCTCATGTATTCTCTGTTCCTATCGACAGGTGAATTACCCATTTTAGCTCCTGTTTTATAAAAAAACAGAACTTTTAGAGGGGTTGCTATCCCTTACTGCTATTTATTTT
>Ga0255768_10001004_pt1 | contig 29712 bp, 30 predicted proteins | sample 071ome_33_FD_179983 | JGI IMG/M metagenome (GOLD analysis project Ga0255768, IMG submission 179983) | Coastal salt marsh microbial communities from the Groves Creek Marsh, Skidaway Island, Georgia - 071412AT metaG (version 2) | ecosystem: Environmental > Aquatic > Marine > Intertidal zone >...
ACCCAGGAATCCAACAACCACCTTCTGACCAGGCAAAAGATCAACTTCAACCTCAATATCACCTGCAGCAAATTGACCCAGGACCGGCACAAACTCAAAATCAACAGGATAATAAACCCCCTGCTGCTGAAAAAACACCGTCACATCATAAGTTGTGAAGGTATCCACCAAAGAGCCAGCAGCATCTTTTGTTCTTGCTGCTTTAACTTCCCCAACTTCTGCATAAACTGCAGGGTAATCGGTTGGATGACTCATTTTTTCTAAGTGCGAATCAAGCACGATACCCCCTAGCTTATCGTAACAACGCCACTGTAAATTATTTGCTTTGTAGTTGTTGTAACATCTGCTGAACTTGTGCCATCGTGCGCAGTTCCATTGATCACAAGCGTACCACTTAAAATATTTTCAACCCCAGGATAATCGCTTATAACAGCAGCGATCTCATAAGCCGGCGCATCTTCCCCAAGTTTTCTATTGTTTAAGTACTCTTCCACCGCTGCAGCAACTTCTGCTTTGTTTGCACTTCCAACAACTGTTGCTTCCACAGTAGGCTGAACCCTCACAGCAGCGTAACAATTTAAAGTAACCCCTGCAGGACGATAGCCCGGATCTCTAGCTGTGCCATCACCACGCAACCGCTTTTCAACCAGTGCAACTAACTCTGCTGCAGTGCCACTTGTTGATCCCGAATCAATATAAACGTCTACATGCCCCGGCGACTCTTCAAGCAATGCACTTCTAACCACTGCAGCTTCACCTGCTGCAACATACTCTTTTATTATTGATCCGTTTGTGTGAGTTGTTGCAGACGGACCCGGAGAAACACCCCTTGTTAATCCTGTTATTCTGTGTGGACTACTCGACAAATCCAGAGAACCAGGCGGATAAGAAACCAACTCTGCAACGTTGCCAGCACTATCAAGGATCGCCAAAGTGCCACCCGCATCACTAATTGACACCAAATTAAGATCACTGACTTCTACAAAGTTTTGAATTGCTGTAGCATCCGACTGTAGAACGACTTGCTCTATTTCAAAATTCAAGCAGCCATCAACAATAGAAACTGGAGTACCCCGGCTTAACCCTTCGATATGCGCCAATATTCGATCTCTGTAGACATCATCATTTTCTTGCTCTTGACCGCCACTTGTCACACTTGCATTAGTTACTGCTGTTAATCCACTAATGCCGGTTGTTATTTGCGTTATTGTGTTGCCTAATACGTTACCTGCAGAACCTTCTAACACAGCCTGCACCGGCACATTTGGAGAGCCAGAAGCAACCACTGTTTCTTGTGTTACCTCAAAATCAATTCTATCACTGATTGAAGTTGCTGGAACGCTGACCAACGCACCAACAGGAACCGTTGCAGATCCCGTATACGTTACCTCACCAACGGCTTTTGTTTCTTCACGACGAACAACCCCCCAATCACTACCAAGATCATCAAGAGCTTGACCCGTAGCACGCTTTAAAAAACCGTTCAATTGTGCCTTAAAAACTTGGTAGCCCAAGTGCTCTAATTCCATCCCCAGGCCAAAGCTTAAGCTACGAATAGCAGATCCCATTGAAGTATCTGCAATCCCTGTTTCAATTGCTAGTTGTGCCCTTATATCTTCTGCAAACTCTTCTGCAGTTTTTATTAAAACTGGATCGGCCACTATACACCCCCTACAATTGAGCCTGCTGATAAACGATCAGTATTCCCCAATAATACCACACTGCGTTCATACCTTGTTGTATTCCCATCAACAACGACCTCAACAAATGCCTCTTTTATCCTGCTATCACTTTGCGCTGTTTCTCGCAGGCTCCAGGCTACACTTGCAGCCCCTTGTCTTGCTTGCGAGGAGCCAACGACCGCACGAATACCCCAAGTTGGATCTTCTGGCAGTGTGCCTTGCGCAATTCGATCCATGTGCTGCAGGATCTGCAGCACATTTTTCTTTCCTGATACCGTTGCAAGATCATTGTTTGCAAAAGCAACACTTATTTTACCATTGGCAGAAACAACCGTTGCAAGGTCAACACCGTACAACCGATCTTCTTGCGTCTTAAAATTTGTTGTTGCCAGTTGACCTTGCACGCTACCACCGACCGCAGGATCAGCAGGAATTAAAAGCTCTGTTAGACTTAAAAGATCATTGTTATCAATCCGACCATTCAAGATCGCAATATCAAGCCACCTGCTAACGTTCCCTAATTCTCGAACTGCAATCTTTTCAAGCGTATCACCTGCAAGCACCTGCACTTTTCTTGCTCCAGATACGCTTGCATTTATTTTGCGATAAGCACCACGCAAACGCGCCGAATTCACCCCGTATAATTTGCTTTCTCGTTGCTTTTCACTTTCACCTGGAACAACAGGAGCAGCCAAAGCACCGCGCATTTCTTGCGCTGCTTGTTCAAACGTTGGCTTTAACACTTCTGGCATTGTTGCAAATCTGTTTAAGACTCTTTTTATTTGCCGAAGTTGCATTGCTAGCCTTACAACCGGCTCAACCGATCTTTCAGTAAGGCTTACAATTGCACGATCAATCTTGTTACCTAGATCAATAAAAATTTGACCAGGCAGATCCACAAACGCAGTTACACCAGAAACAAAACGCTCTGTTTCTCGTATAATTCGATCAAGTGGCTTGGTAACAAATTGATCGATTGTTTGCTTAACAGCATCCTTTGACTTGCGCAACACCCGCCCTGCTGCAGCCAAGTTTTCTTGCACTGCTTGCATTGTTTTTAAATATTGCGCTGCTTTGCCCTTTGGATCTATCTTTTCTTTTCTAGGCTTGCGCTGCACCTTCCCGTAACTTTCTAGGGTCCAACTATAGATTCTATGGATTTTGTTTGATCGACTTCTGCTGTAATTAATGCTTTGAGGCTCAACTAAAAAATGCCGATCTTCCTCCCAATCGTGCCACTCGAACACAGCCTTTTTTGCAATAGCAGCATTAGTGCTAGCAGTATCAAGCCAGTACTGACCCACAACCTTTTCTATTTCTTGCAAGAGCTTTGTGCCGGTCATCTGTTGACCCAGCACAGTATAGGCCCTTAATCCAAACGTTCCGCTAATCTGTATCTGTCCTAATCCCTCGCCATTCAAACCGCGATAAATTGCACCATGCGGAAGCGGGATTTGCTGGTTAAGTGAGCTTCTTGTTGTGCTTATCTCTTCAACTCCTGGAGTCATATCCAGCCACAATCCATAAGGTGTTTTGCTCGTTACAATGTGCAGACTAAAGCCTTTTCGTAATTGCATCACACCCCCTTAAGCGACTGCATCACCAGCCATTGCAGGTAAAGCAGGAATCTTTAAATTATCTTCTTCTTGCCAAAGGCCAAACTTGACTAGCAAATTTTTAGGCAGCCGAGTTGACAGCGCACTATTATATTTGCTGCTTATTCTATCACGCCACCAACGCTTATAACTTTCTTGATTGCGCCCACGCTCAACTGAAATTCTTGTTATGTGATTGTTTGGAAAACTATAGGCTTGCTGCACACCTGTAACATAATATTGCCAGTTGGACTTTTCTCTTTTAAGGATTGATCCGATTCTAACCCCATAATCAGGATCTGGACCAACACGCCCAGCAACAGAAAACATACCATCATAAAAATCTGTATATCCAAACCATTGATATAAATACAAAGTGCGCAAGGCTAGTGCTTCCCACTTGCGCAAATTTGAACCAGTTGTTAACCCGCTAGAGCTATCTTTTGCACCTATAAATTGTATATATTCTGTCCCTTGTGCCAATTCACGAAAACCAAAGCGACGAACTAGATCCGCATCGTAAAGTGGCAGTATTCCCCCGCTATTGTCAAAAGCCATGCTTAATTGATCAAAAGCAGAATATAGCCCTTTACCTGGACAGAAAAAGAACGAGTAAACACGCGCTAGATCTTTATGAAGCTCAAATCCATCACCAATTCTTTCTTCTTCGGTTAAGTCAAAACTCCAACCATCAGACAACGCTAGCTTATCCCAACTCTTTATATCAAAAGGTGTTGGACGGTGATACAACCCCACTTTGCCCAGGCTAGATTGATCTTTTTTGCTTTGTAACAATTCTTTTTCATGCTGGACATCCACAAACAACTCATGCCACGGACGATCGCTATACCGGCTTAAAGTCTCCCACAAAGCACCTTCTAAGCCAAGAGCACCTAAAGCAGTGTTCCCATCACTAAGAATAGAATTTTCACCTCTAAATTCTATTATCTCAGCTAGCGTCTTACCATCGACAGACTTGAATATATAGTCGTCATTCATAAACGTTTGAAACAAACTTTTAACAACTTCGTTAGGCTTACCCCTTGGAATCTTGCCCTTGCTACGAGCCAAAAACCCTAAGCCTCCAATATTGCTTCGACCTGCTAAGTGTGGATGCCAAAAAATTCTATAGTTTGCTAACTCCCCAGCAATATCTTGCAACACAACTTCAACAAAGTGTTCAGGCTTGCCTGTAATTTCAGCTTCAACCACCTGCACTTTTTTGACCAGGCCAACAATATCAGTGTGCCTTTTGCCATCACGCGAAAGCATAGTTGCAACGCACAAATCATTCAGTGTTAAAACTTCCGTCCAAGAACGACCATCCACAGACGAACCCAGCAAAGCTTGCACCACAGTACCACGCAACATAACTTGCGCAGTTGCAGTTGGTTCACTCATTAAACGACTGCTGCTATAGGTCTGCACAGATCCCACGCGAAAAGATCCAAACTTGCTAGTTGTAAAGTTAAGCTCTATTTGTGGATTGTGCTTAATCACTTTTAGTTACCCTTATTTGAATTAGGCACATCTAGCACTTCACGCACAACATATTCATTGCCTTGGGCATCACGAATAATAGTCTGACCTTTTTTATTTCTTCTTCTGCTTACAGTCTTTGGTACTTTATAAGAGCTTGCAGGCTTGCCCGACCCACCAGGAGCGTCAACATCAGCATCATAAAACCGAGCAACATCCTTAGGTTTAGGCTTAGGTGGTGTTATAAAATTACTAACTTTCGTTAACATCTGCAAAAACCTGCGCTCAATTGAAGCAATTTTATTCAAGGCAAGTTGCACCGCCCTGCTTCCAGCAAACTTTGCTTTTTCTTGATCTGTAGAAAGCTTTCTTCTAACGTCACGTGTTCTAGCCCTTATTTGTGCTAGCAATTGCTTTCTGTTTACTCCAGGACCACCCGCAGCCAATCCTCCCGGTCCCATCTGCACAAGGCTTAAAGCCTCGTGATATTTTATATTTCCACCCATCAGGCGATAAAGAGCACCTGCTTTGTTTTCTCTGCTCATGCCTCCAAACTCTTTATCTATTTGGGTTAAGTATCTGTTTATATTTTCAGGCGTTGCACCCTTTTCCATTTCTGCGATTGATTGAAAATAACTACGACCCGAACCAAAGCCCATTGCACGCAGTTTGAAAGCCTGCATTGCTTCACTTCCACCCGGACCCATGCCAGCAGCCAGGCGACCAATTAAGCCTGCAGTGCGCTGAGGTGATCTTTGATAAACTCCACCTAACCTTGTGCTTAAAGCACTTAACAAACCTGCAGCTTCCTTACCTGTAAACTGTGTGCTACCCACTGCCATTCTTTGCAATACACTTGTTGAACCACGCAAAAACTCTTCCAACAATGCCGGACTTGCTTTAGTTGCCTTAAACGCTCCAACCAAAGTATCATTCAAAACTTTCCCAAGTGCTCTATCACCAGCAAACCTTGCAGCCCTTTGAAACCCTGTGAGATCTCCAAGGCTTAAATTCCGACCTTGCGCAAGCAGCATATTGCTATATGCTGCTTGCTTATCCACCCCACCAACTGCGCGCCCTGTTTGCAACAAAGCCCCCATTGCATCAACTGGATTCATACCCAGACCGATCCCACGATAGCCAAACGACTTTAAGCCACGTTGACCAAGCCCACCTTCTACTTCCAAGGCTGCACGCTCTTGACCAATCCGAACATTTAAGCCTTGCAACGTCCTACTTAAAACGTAACCCTTGATTCCACCAAGAGCCATTGCACTAGCTAACTTGTATCTGTCTCTTCTTGCCCTTGCGCCCTGCTGACTGCGCAAGTAATCTTGTCTTTGCGCTAGCCCTTCTTGCCCCCCTGCAATTGCACGCGCCATCTCTCTTTGACGTTGCGCCATAAAGACAGAAGCAGATCGCATTGCTCCAGGTATGTTTTGACCTTTCTTTTGAAGATCGTCCATCTCTTCGTTCATGCGGTTAATTTCTTGCGTTACACGCCTATATTCCCTGTGCATATAACGTATATTCCGCTGAACATTGCCAAGCTCTTTGTTGTACTTTTGGATCTCTTTTGCGCTGAACACCTCACCAAACAACTTTGCTTGATTGTTACTTGTCAGCTTGTCTAGCTTGTCGATCGCATCCGACAAACCGCCCATAAATTCAGCACCAGCATCACGATCTTCTCTTAGCTTTCTAAGCTCTTCTGCTAATGGATCAGTACCATTCATAGTTCTATACCTGTGCGCTCAAAATACAGGGCTTTTGCCTCATCAAACACTGTATTTAGATCAATCTCTGCAGTGTTTTCTGATCCAAGCTTTGCAGCCTCCAAAAGCTCATCAAAAATTGTGTCAAAATCGTTTGGATCTTCCTCTTTAAAAACGTGCTTGAACTCCAGGCTTGCAAAAGAGCCTTCAAACTCTTCTGCAGCTTGTTCCACAATCAATTCCATTTCCCAATCTAACAGATCGGCTTTTGAAAGTTTATCAATTGCAGGGTGACCCGGATACAAGTTGTGAACCTCAGCCCACTGTTTTTTTAACCGGTAAATTGGATCTTGCAACCTTTGCTTTGCAGCATAAAACCTTTGCTTTTTAGTTATCCACTCGAAAGCTTTGCCAGTACGCGCCCACCTCAGAGGACGCTGCACGAATCAAACGGAAATCAATAATTTCATTGAAATCAAGAACCGCTGGATTATTGTCTACACTGGTAAAAGGCGAAATCTCGAAACACACATCAAACGTTGCTGCATAATCAGCCATTGCTTCAAGCTCAGGAGTAGGGCTTGAAGTCCCAATATATAGACTTTTGACTTGATGAAATTGCGATCGTGTTCCAAAAGTAGGCTTTTTTATCAAAAACCTAGCACGACCGCCAATCTCTTCATGATTGATCCAAAACGCTGCAGGATTGTCCGGATCACGCTCAATAAAATCAAACAAAGGCGCAGGCTTATTCATAAGTTACCTTTCTAGGTATCGAGTTCCATTTCACGCAAGCCAACACCGTCTAATTGATAAACGGCTTTTTGCCCCTTGCGGAAGGAAATAGGCTTGCTTGTAGGACGAAAACCTGAAACCTTGTGAAGCATTGCACCAGTCTTCTTTGACTGGACTAGCACGGTTACAGGCTTATAGTTCATGATATTAAAATCACTGCTGACATCAGGCCACAAGCCACGCGCCACCAGGCCATCATAAGACCAACGTTCAATGACCATCGACACAGGGACAGCTGGCATTTCTGAATAAAAAATTTCATCAGGTCCATACTTGCCTAGGCTGTGTGATTCTTCGACATCGAGCCGAGCATCCACACTTACTTCATTAGCCTTGCCAACGATCTTATCATCAATATATAAAAATATTGTACTTCCTGTTTCTGCCATAACGCGCCCCCTTTGTTATGCAACGTCTACAAAATCTTCTACAAACGAATCACCTTGAATAAACTTGTTGCTGCCTGTAGGAGTAAATGCAAACTGGTATCCGACCACGTTACCTTGCACCTCGACCGGTAGAAGCCTATAGGCAGGCACACTTTCACGCTCACCTGCTGCATTAAGTTGCGAACCCTCAACAATTGATCCAACTTCATCACGGCAATAGTCCAAGGCATCCTGCAAAATTGATTGAATGTTTGAAGCTTTGACGCGCTTTTGACTTGAACCCAAAACCTTAATTTTCATCTGTGTGCGCACATATTTCAAAGTAAAAGCAACACTGTTGCGTATATCATGACTTATCTTTTCAAGATCATCATTGCCTTGCCATGTCGAAACACAACTAACAAACCTTATAAAATTATCTTCAAGATCTGCATGGCTTAAACCCCACTCTGTAAGCTCAGGATCAAGATTCATCAAGGTTTGTGATAATCCATCACTGAGCTTTGCAAAAGGCAAGATCTTATATTCGCACCCTTCACCATAATCCATACCTGCACGCATCCCAGCTTGCGCACAAGCCAAAGCCCAAGGTTGAAGGCTTACAAGTTGTCCTGCATCGTTGTAATAGTTTTCAACTTTTTGAAAGCACATTGCAATATTTGGATCGTTGATATTCTTGGATCGGACCTTTAACGCATTTTCTGCTTCACCACTAGCTGCAGCCACATAGCCCAAAGCCTCTTTTCCATCTTTGCCCCAGCGAAGATCCAAGTGAGCAGACAATTTAGCATGGTACGAAGCAGAATTATCAAGCAGAACAATAAAATTAAAATCGTGCTTTCTAAGCTCTGCAAATACATCGTCATAATCTGAAGAGCTTGCAGATCCATTGCTACCACCTGTTAACCAAGTTTCAGTGCTAGGGCTGCTTGGTGTCCCTGTATTGTAAGCAGTATCTCTTATAGCTGTTAGGTGTTGACTTCTGCTATTGCACCAGGCGATCACATCTGCACAAACACTTGTTGCTTGAAAGTGGATCTGCCCAGATGCCCCACTGTGCGCTGTGGGAGTAGAATCCAAATAGCCACGCACAACCGTTTTTGCTGTTGCGTTGACAACAAACATATACTCACTTCCAACTTTGATAACATTGTTATCTGCAGTGCCCGTTGGAAGCGTACCGGTTACCGTTGTACTAGTAGTGTCAGCAACTGTTACTGTGCCACTGGCAGATAAAAGCTTGCAATCTGTTGCGCCGATAAAATCAAGATCTTCACACTTAAACGTTGCACCATCGTTTCTATGTACCGTTGCGTTGTATCCGTTTTGTGCGTTGATATAAGCAGCAACTTTTTCCAAAGTATCATAGGTTGCAAAATTAATTGTGTGGTCTGTTGATCCATCCGTTGAACCCGTTTGATCCAAGATCAACTGTGTTCGAGTTATTTGACAGGTACAAGCAGAACCATCACCTGTATAATTGACTTCAAGCGCAGCATTAAAGCCCAGGTTATCCCCAACTTCATCCGTTGACCCAAACTTTTTAACCGTTAGCTTTTTGCCAAACGCCCCATCACTACCAGCAGCGATTGAAACGCTTACACTATTTGCTTTGATCCCATAGATCCGACTTGTCAAATTAATCAGATCGTTGCTTGAGCCATCTTCAAGATCCAGTGTGCCTTGTGTTGCAACGTTTGGACGTATTAACTTGATCTCACTTGCACCACGAACAAGCGAGCTATCATCACGACTAGGCTTAAACAAAATCCTGCAAGCTTCAAGCAAATCACCTTCTAGCTCTTGACGCAGTTTTGCTTCACTTCCTTTTTTGTAGGATACAACTTCTTTTGGTTTTGTTGTTGCAGTGCCCTCACCAACCAGAGCAACAACGCCCCTTGGTAAAAAAGTGCTGCTTACTCCAGAAGCACGGGATAAAGAGTTTTGATATACCCCGGCACGCCCTGTTTGATAACCACCAACATTTATAACTCTAGTCATGATCCCCCCTTGGATCTTTAAGGTTCTATCTTATATGGATCGATCTCAACAGTACCACCCGGATACTCGTTTAATATACCCTTCACTTCTGTTATTCTTTCACCTCTTGACTTCCAAGTCAGAGAATTAACAAAAGAAAGTGTTGCTCTTGCCTCATGCACAATATGAATTGATTTGTCAGGCTGATAGCCCTCGCCATCCCGCCCATTTTGCCACATTAACGCCTGCGCACCAAGCCCTTCAAAATAGCCACGACCTCTTATAATCAACTCACGAAGAACTAGATATATATCGTCACGATTAGCTTTAGAGCCTGCACCGCCAGCTTGCACAATAAGCACGACACTTTCATCAAATTCAGATCCAAAAGTGCATGTTTCAAAAACACTATTGCTAGCATCTGAATCTTGCGAACGAAAATCACCAAGATATTCTGGACGCTCACGATCAGAAACACGCAAAACGCATATTTTGGGCACAGTGTATTCAAACCGCACATATTCCCCTGTGACACTGATTGGATACTTCAACCAGTGCGCAAGATCTTCTGCACGCTCTGCTGCTTCTTTTTGGGAAAAAATATCATCAGCCAGGCCAACACCGCTAGATTGCAATGTGTTGTTGTAGACATCGGTTAAACCATAATAGCCAGTTGTTGCAAAACTACCTGTTAACAAGTCAATCACTGCACGTTTCATATCCAGGCTAGGCACTACGCACCCCCCCGAACGCTAACATCATCACGCGCCAATTCTACGCGCCACGGCAACTGCTTTTTACCGTTTATCGATCGCAGCATAGGATGATTCTTAATGACCCAGATCGGATAAAACGAAGCAACCACAACATATTTTGAACCTGGAGAGGGAGACAAGCCACCTTCCAACCATTCAATGCTCGGTTGACCACTTACAGGATCAACACTAACAACAAAATCTGTTTCTTGCGTATAAACTGCACTGGCAGACCGAAGCACAAACACTTCATCAAGCCAGCGATCCGCCAGCATATCAACACTAGAAGATCCACGAACTGCAGTAAACTCATCTGTTAAAGCAAATACACGCGGAACAATCCGATCATGATGTTTTACTTTGTAGGCAACCTGGACAGTGCCTTGACACCGCCCCTGCTCAAAAGCACCCATCATTTCAAAGTTTTCATCCAAAGCATGACCTGTAAACAAAACTTGAATTGCAACCGGATCTTCAAACTTATAACCACGATTATCACTATCAGTTACTGCATATCGTTGCGAACCATCCAAACGCTCACTAGGCACATAACTAGACCGATACCACAAGCAAGGCCAGCCAACGCGCCTAATTATTTGATCTGCTGGACGGTAAGCTTGAGCCATCACACGCCAACTAACTGTATATCAACAGCAGCACTTGCACCGCTGTTATTTGTGATTGACAAGCTTGTAAACTCACAGCCAGCCATAACCAAAAAACCGCCACTTGCTGCAGCGTCACCAATCTTGACCCCGTTAGAGTCACCATTAAACTTTGCCACAACTTGACGATCGGACTTGATAAACACACTGTATACAGTTGTTAAAGGACCAAAGCCCACAGCCTGCGTAGCACTGTCAGCAACAGTATAAGTTGTGCCTAGCTCAGTATCTGCTTTGCTTCCTGTTGTTGCGTGCGTATATGCTTCACTCCAATTTGCCCTTGCATCAGATAGGCTTGAATCACTGGCAACCTTAAAAGTGCTTGAAGCACTGACATACAAAGCCATAATTAAACCCCTGCAGCATACACGTTAACGTTAGTGTAGCCCCCTAAAGTCAAGGCACTAACCACGACATAACAACGACGATTGCGCACCGCGTTTGCAAAGTAGACTTCTTCAAGCGCACCAACTGCACCTGCTTCTTCTACTAAAAAAGGATTGTCGTTTTGATCGTCGTGCGCCCAGAGTTGCAACGTTACACTTTCGCTTGAACCCGATCCGTTAAATTCAACGTAGCAACTTAGACCCATAAAACCGGCCAAATCCCACAACGGCGCATCTGTTGGAATTGTAGTGTCAGCAGAAGATACTGCAGATCTTACATATTGATAATTAGGTGCTGCACAGGTTGTTTCAATAAATAAATTATCGTCAGTTGAAGCCAGGCGAACTAATTCAACACCACGCTTGCCAACACCTGCAGCACCTTTAATAGAGAGCCTACGGTTATATTCTGCCATAACACCACCTTTTTAAAGCATGGTCCATTCAACACGAACTTCAGCATCAGTAAGTGTGCCAGTGCCATCAGTAGTAATGGTTGCTTCGATCACATCACCTTGCTCAAACTGCAAATTAGCTGCAGTGCTGTTAAGCTCAACTTCAGTTTTTGTGTTGAGAGTATAACCATCTAAAGCTTGTGTTGCGTCAAGACAGTTGTTCCCATCACAAGTCATAGTAAGATCTGCACTAGCAACTGCAGCTGTATTTGCAGACGTTGCATAAATACCGGTGATTTTGCCCTTGCTTGGTGCAGTCCACTGCTTCTTGCTAACCTTGCTGTTACCCATGGCAGCAAAAGAAAATCCAAATTCTCTATTAGCAAGAACATTTGCAAAATCTTGCGCACTGTACCCAGGTTTATTAAATTGCGCCATTGTTCCCCCTTAGCCCCACAAGGGCTTCTTGTATCGTTCTAGTAACTCTTTAAAGCCTTTTTCATACCAAATTCGACGTGCAGAAAACTGTGTTGTTGTAGCACTCGCCGTAAAACTTTCACTATAGCCATCAATAGATCTTGACGCTAAACCACCAGTCTCTGCTTCCCCCTGAATCTCCAGGATTGAAGCAGCCGACATTTCAATTATTGCTTGCGCAATATCAACAGGTATTACAGCAAACCCATGACGGTAAGTGATCAAGATCTGCACTCTGTTTTGTCTATAGTGTCTATAGTTTAGCAGCGCAAACAGTGCTTGTATATCTGCACTGGCAACAAAAACAGAAACCATGCCCCGATTGTAGCCACTTGCAGGATCATCAAATTCCACCTGCACATCCAAAGCTTGCAACTCTTCAGGTGTGCCAGGCCCACTAACCGAAGCACCGCGCACTTGATATTCTATCTTATCAACTCCAATTACAGGAAAGTGACGCAAGTTAAAAGGTTGACCCATGCGATCACCTAGAATCTTTTGATAGACCTTAACGCCATATCTTTCTTGTGTTGCAGTTGTCTCACTAAGTTTTATGTTTGTATAATATTCAAACGAACGGATATAAGCAGTGATATAGCGTTGCACCAACTCTGCTTTGATAAAGTTTTGTGGAACCCCCTGGATCGTATCAAGCACTTCTTGCGGAAGCACCCCAAGAGGATCTGCACCACGCTTGCCAATCCCAACAGGAAACAGACCCGTTGAAGCACCTGCACTATCAAAAAACCTTGCTTGATAGTACAAGTGCCCGTGTCCGTTTGTGTCGTGATAGTGCGTTATCCAATTGCCATAAGGATCTTTTGCAGCCAGTGAAACTAGCAAAGTCATAGAAGCAGGATCAGAAGTTAAACTGCTCCAGACTTCTATTCTTTCAGTGCTAGAATCAAGAGGAGCATCCCAAAAGGCCAGCTTTGACAAGATTAGATCTCGCTATACTTGCGCTTGCTATCTGCCATATTTCGCAAAATAGAAGCAACTACACTTGGAACCTTGGCAACAGGATAAGAAGAGCCATCAAACCGCCACTCAATAACATAAATAGTTTGATTATCAATTGGAACGTGTGTTTCACGCTCTTCTCTAACACTAATTGCTGCAAACTTGTGCGTTAGTTCTCCGATCTCAGTACCTTTTTTGTATTGCCAACGATGAACAGGAGCAGTAGCAACAGGCTCAACTGTTGCAATGCTTGATGCTTCTTCAACTTTCAAAAGATCTGCAGCTTTTGTTGGACCCGACCGACGATCTTTAACCGGTGAATCTTCGCTAGTCTGTAAAGATTCTTCGGCCTCGACGACCGGCACGGCTGCTTTCTTTTTTGTTGTTTTTTTCTTCGCTGTTTTTCTTTGAGCCATTGGCTAGCACTCCAAATTCTAAAAGGTATTTTCGTTCAGCAGCAAGCTTTTTAAGCCTAGCTTGATCTTTGCGCTTCAACTCACGATCGATCATTCCAAGCACCTGCACTAGATCTGCAGCAGTTAGTGCACCCAGCGCAAAAGACTTGCTTTGCTCTACACAAAACCTTTCTTGCTTGTGCAACAGATCCCTAGCACGTTGTAACTCTTCAACCGTGCTGATTCTAATCAAATCACGCAGGCCAATCAACGGCAAACGCGCAAGGGCATCTGTTAGACCAGGCAAAGCTTGCATTAAGCAGGATCGGTAACACTACCGCCAATATTATAAAAGCGGATAATGTGTTGCTGCACATACAAGGCACAGGTTGCCATAGCATCAATTGAGAAACGATGCGTGTTGTCGATGCGTGGCAAATCTGCTGCAACTGGCTTTTCCAAGGCAATCAGGCCACAAGATCGTTCATCAACCATAATTGCTTCACGGCTACCAGGCACAATTGAACCATCATCATTGATCGTTTGTGTGCCACCTGCAGAGCCAGTTAGCGCAACTTCTTTGAGCAAGCGCATCTTGGTATAATCTGCACCGCTAGTTGTGGAACGGTACAAGCGCAAAGACTTGATCTTATCAAAAGCGGTACCACTTGGAAGATCAACAACAACATTCACACTGTTGTTGGTTGTCCCTGTAGTGTAGCCCGTTGCGTGCAGCTTGATTGGACCCTCGCCAACTTCATTAACAAAAGCCACGCCATAAAAATATTCGTCATCAGGCAATTCACCACCAGCAGCAATTGCACTTGAAGCATTGATTGAAGGAGGCTGAGAAGGTGCATTGCTATGAAATTTATCTGAATCCGTTGGATCTTCTGGAGTAGCTTTATACTTGCCACGAACACCCGCCAAGTGCAGATCCCAGATAATATCAAGATCGTTACCAAACTCATTAGACAGTTGGTCAACCTTGATACCAAGACCAAGTGCAGAAGGCACATCCTGCTTGTAAAAGCGCATCTGGTTATCAACATCCGAGCCAAAGCCAACGCGTTCTTGCGGAGCGCAATAAAGAGCACTGAAAGCACCGCCATATTGAATTGCGTTATGGACACGACCGCGAACATCAGAAAGTTGAAGATCGCCACCCCCGGTAATCTTACCACCTGAAGTAGTTGCCATATCAACATTAAACTCACTGCTGGTATCCATTTGTTTAATGATTCCATCAAACGCAAGCGAGTTAAAAGCACTGTCACTGTGCCAGATGTCCCTTTCCAGGTTAATCAAAAACGCGCTCAACTGCTCTTTCAACTCAAATGCTTTTGCATCACCAAAAGAGCCACCAGCAGCTTCTTGCAGTGCTCTTGTTACTGCACCCACACGACCCAAAAACTTTTGAGTACGAGAAACGCGAGAAACACGGCTTGACTCTGTTTGACCCAAAGCACCTTCACTGCGAAAGTTCCCAGAAAGATTACCGCGAGAGGTAAGCCTATTCCACTCAGAAGTTAGTGCACGGGCATCAAAAGTGTGCCAACGGCGCAGTTTAGGAGTATTGTTTTGCTCATCAAGTGTAGCGTAGCGAATGAGTCGATCCAGGTCATAACCATTCAGGTTTGAGCCATCAACACCGATTGAAGAGCTAGTTGCAAGAGCTTTTGAGATTTCAAAAACATCTGCACCAAAAAGACTTTCAAGAATGGCATTTTCTCTTGTGTGCGAAAATGCGTTACTAGCCGAAGCTTGCAATTGTGGCAACATGCTATTTTTCCCCTATTGTGCGAATTTAAGCCAGTTGTTCTTTTGCCCAGGCTTGCGCTTTAGGGCTCAGATTAACGTTATCAATGATGGACATATGCCCTTGCTGTGCAGCGTCGATCAAAGCAAGTTTGTAGATATCATCTTTTGCCATTGCAAAGCGATCACCCTCGCCAAAATTCAAACGCCCCCGGTATGATTCAGATGCACAATTCAAAGCTTTTTCAACAACGTTTACAGCTTTGACCTGCGCACCAGTAGGCTTAACCTTTGCCTCAGTTGGAGTATTGATCGAAGTGAAACCACGACGATCAGCAAGACCCGCTGGATTGTGCCTAGCTTCTTGCTCCATTTGATCCATTCTTGCTTGCATGGACTTAATAACTTCTTGCTGCTCTGCAATCAATTCTTCTGCAGTTTTAGCAACTTCTACTTCAGGTACTTCAAAACCCATTGCTTCAAGTCCCTTGCTAACTTCTTCAGGAAGCTCAACGTTGCCTTGATTGTCGGCTACTGCAGCCAGTGCAACTTGAAAAGCTTCAAACGCTTTAACAACACTCATAGTTTCCCCCTGAGTATTAAGTGGTTTACAATCTAAGGCTTTTGCAATCTCGATTGCTTGCCCAAATGCCTTAGCAACTGTATTGATTGACGTTATTTTTGTTCCCGGATGTATTGAGATCGGTGTAACACTAATTTCATACAATTCAACTTCTAGCACCCTTGGGACGACTTTATCTAGTTCACTGCTCCAGGCCGGTACAACTTCACGCACACCGCCACGAATGGACAAACCAGAATAAGCACCTGACTTTATACCTTGCCAAGCTTCCTCACACTTTAGCGCAATTGAGTCTAAAGGTATAGTGTTACTATGTTTACTCCATTGATCCAGAACCTCTTGCATGTTGAAGATTACACCGCATAAGTACATACCTTCATCTGTGAAGTGCAGACTTTCAACCCGTCCGATCGGCATATTTGCTTGGTGATGCCAGACAATAACAGGGTTGCGCTCCAGGTAAGTTTGCGCTCCTTTTTCGCAGGCTTTTGCAGCCACTTCCATGTCTTGCATGTCCAGGCCAGGCAGACTAGCCCAGCCTTCAAAGTATCGCCTATTTTGCCCAGAAGGATCAGCAACATGTTGCAGGCCATTAACCGCCGTTGCAAAATCAACAGTACTTGTTGCGCGGATAGGCGCAGGAGTTAACAAGCTTGCTCTTTTTACTGTTGGTAAGTTCTGATTCATCCCCTACACTCCCAATGCTTTTTCATAACCTAAAGCTTTGCAAACACTCTTTTGCACAAACTTTTCTAACGACACTTGCAAAGCTTTTTTAACCTCACTAGTTGCAGGATCAAACGACCGGAAGGAATCATTGACATCAGCAAGATATTCTGGAAACACCTCTTGCACTGCTCTTTCGTCAAAATCGCTAACATCTGCAGCTCTGCCCATCAAAGGACGACCAAGCATATCAGTACTTGCCAAACTACTTGTTGAAATTGTGCCATTAGGATTAAGACCAGCAGACACACGACTTAAAACATCTGCTTTCTGATTAACGTACTCTTCATGAACCATAGAAAATTGAGCCAGGCCTAAGCCCTTATGATACTTTTTAGGCAAAGTGCCTTTAATTGTTCTTGCAAACATATCCAGGTGATGGTCCCCCTCTTCAAACAATAAAGCAGGCAAAGGCTTATCAAGCTTTTTGTTTAGTTCTCTTGCAGCATGGCTTATTTGTGCATCAGAAAACCGATCAGCAATAGCGCGAAGATCTGCAGTTCCGTTTGGTGCAGATCTAATTTGACCATTAGCATCACTGAACATTTTGCGATCGTGCCTTGCTTGCTTTTTGCCCAACTTCTTAGGAGGCACAGACATCTTTTCCTGTGTGCCTTCACTAGTCTTTGCACCTTCTTTTTGCGCTGCTCCAGGCTCAACCGCTCCAGGCTTGCTTGCTGCAGGCTCAACCGCTCCAGGCTTGCTTGCTTCAGGCTCAATTTCTTTTAGTTTTTGCTTTATACTGTCGTGATAATAAAATAATGAAGCAACATCTAATTTATCTTTAAATTGTGATGTATCAAGATTACTACCACTTAAATGCGCAGCTAATGCAGCACTAATTGATTTAGCAAACCGATATTTATCTTTGTTTAACTCAATATCAATTCGTGGCTTTGCTTCTAACCCTTTTTCAGTGCGCACTAAAGGCCGAATGCTATACTTACCAGCACCTTCACGCGCAAAAATAAAAGATCTGTCTTTGCCATCTGTAATAATTTTATCCTTTTGTCTAAGCTTCTTTGCATACCATTCAGGCCATATCTCTTTCTTAAGTGATGGTGTTTCTTTTGTTTCTAAATCCCCATTAACAAGATCTCTAATAGTATCAGATAGAACATCTGAAGATCTGTTAAAACGGATACTTACAGCTTCATCTACATACTTTATTAAATCTTCTTTTGTTGCAATTTTGCTAGGATCTAATGATTGTTTTTCTTGCGCTCCAGGCTCAACCGCTCCAGGCTCAACCGCTCCAGGCTCAACCGCTCCAGACTCAGACACATTAAACAACTGGGTTTGCAGATCCCTTGCAGTCTTTTTTGCTTCTTCCACAATAGGCTCAGACCTGCTAGCCAAGTGCTCAGGACCACGCGCCAACAACTCTTGATAAACGCGAGTACCAGCCCTTAACCGTATTAAATCTGCTTCTGTTCCAACGTCTTTTGCTTCGCTTATCAGTTGACTAACACCAAACTCAGACATCCCCACACGCTGCATTAATTCTGCAAAGTGATCTTCAAGGTCGTTTTTTTCTTTTAAATTAAGCCCTGTGCTTTGCAGCTTATCCATCAAGGCCATACTATCTTGCTTAACCTCGTCGTTAGACTTCTTGCTAATCTTTTCACGCTCTGCAGATCTTCTTCTGTTCTCAACACGTTCTCTTTCTAGGCTGAGTGTAATAGCAGCAAGCTCACCTGCAATAAAATCATTATAAATTCTTATAATGTCGTCAGGGCCTGCACCTTCAGCAATAAGTTGTGGTTTGATCTCTTCAAACATCTTTTCAACGTTGTAATACTCAGCAAGATTCTTTTGTGCTTGTGGATCTGTACTGTCTGCAATCTGCTCTGCAGTCTTTGCACCCGCCCCGCCCCTTGCTGCAACTTCATCTTTGTATTTTTGTGGTACTTGACCAGGCGAAAAATGTTGCACTGGCACACCTTCACGAAGTTCAACAGCCCTTGGACGTATATATCCTTCAGCACTAGCCCCTTCATCTTTTGGCTTTTTCTTTGCAGGCTTGTTTTTTTCACGCTCAATCAACGCTTTAAGCTCTAGTTTGTGTATTTCGTATTCTTCAGACCCAGGAGCACTTGACGCAAATTTATCTAAGGCTTCTTGTGTGTACTCAGAAACATAAACACGACTATCACCAGCACTTGCAATAGTTTGTGCTGCTGCTAGCAACTTTTGATCTTCTGCTGAAAGGTTCGCTTTTGGCGATTCAACACCAAGCACATCAGCTTCAACCGCTGCAGGCTCTTCAGATCCAGGCTCCACCACTGCAGGCTCTTCAGATCCAGGCTCCACCGCTGATGGCTCAACCTTTGCACCTTCTTCTTGCGCTCCAGGCTCAACCGCTCCAGGCTCCACCACTGCAGGCTCTTCAGTGCCAGGCCTCACAAAATCACCTGCTTCAATTCGCAACCGCATATCATCAAGCATTTTTGATGTTACTTGCCCTGCTTTGTCAGATAGGCTTGTTACACCCATCATCTTATACAGATCTTCTTTTGTTAGACCTTGCCTTGTTGCTTCAGCAAACAACTTACCACGCGCAGCATTGAGCTTCTTCTTGTCGTCACTCTTAAGGTATGCTTTGTTTTCTTTGTGCCAGCGCAGCATTTCAGCTTTAGCAAGCTCAATTTGTCTTTCAGTTGCAACGCCACCTAGAAGGCACTCTTGAAATAAATCTTGCCTAGCAATCAAGCCCTCCATTGCAGCCTTTTCAAACTCTTCTCTATGCTCTTCACGCAGCAACACGCGAAAATCAGCACGGCTCATGGTTTGAACCGGCCCCCTGTTGCCATGCTCATCTTCATCTAAGTAAAACGTTAAGTTTTTGCCATCAACACTTTCAATAATAAAATGCCCTTTGCCCTTACCAGCAGCAAAGCTTGCGCCTGCATGATAGTGCTTATCGGAAGATTCACCAAGTACACGCTTGTGCTCTGTTGCGTGCCCTTCATGCCTTGTTCTTTTTTTACCGCCACGCTTTGAAGGATATGCATACCTCCAAGAGCTTTTGCCCGTTTTTTTGTTGGTTACACGCCAACGCCTTAAATATTTTGTTGTCCGACCTTTGATAATCTCAACAAAAACCGCCTCCAAAGCCTTTTGGATCTCACTACCTTCAATCGACTCTTTCAGCAAGTCAACACTAGACGGAGCACCAAACAAGCCACCGCCTACACCACCTGTTGCAAGCCGATCATAGTTTCTAAATATCTTGCTCAATTGCACCGTTCCTTTGCTTGCCAAAGTATCAAACAATAAACTTGCACGTTCGTTTTTATTAACAGGGTGTTGCATTTCACCACGCGCACGCCGATCAAAATCCATGTCAAGATCCAGCCGTGCATTTTCAACTGCTTTGCTGTTCTTTTCTGGCATCTTTCCAAGCTTTGAGCGCATTTCATTGATAGCACTCAAAGCCAACTTAAGATCGTTGCGCATTTTGTGATCTTCACCTGCACCTTCAGCACTAAGCAAACTTGGTGCAATCCGAGCAATCGCAGTTTTCATGCTATCACTTGTTGCAGCCAATAGATCGCCGTCATCTATAGTTTTGCCGAGCAAGGCCAATTCAACAAGCTCACGACCTTTTTTGTTAAGTCTTTTGTCTTTGCCTACAAACTGATTTCGATTGCGATCATCAATAACACCAGACATAGCCAGGCTTTGCACAAAATCTTCACTGGCAGCACTTTTTAAAAAGTCGTTTAAGGTTTGATCGTCCTTAATACCGTTGGCAAGTGCATCTAAGTTATCTTTGCTCAACTTGCGACCAATCGCAGCAGCTTGTGCAGATTCATCCATCCCCTGCGTCATGCTTTCGTTAAATTGACGCACCAGCAGCCCTTGCTTTTCACCTTGCGCTTCAATTCTGCGCACAAGCACCGGCTCTTTCATGCCTTTAACATCTGCTGGATCAAAGCCTAGAGACTCAGCTTTTTTAAGCAACTCTGCACGCAACTCTTTAGCCTTTTCACCACCTTGCTTATACAGCAATTGCATAGACATTGTGCGACTGTTGCCACCAAGCACCACCCCCTGCTCATTCACTACAGGAGGACCATTTAAGGCATCTGGATTTGTATTAACAACAATGCCAGGCTTGAAGTTTTCCGCATTTTTGCGCACTTTTTGCTGCTCTGCTTTATCACGATGATATGCTCTTTCTTGCAGCCCAGCAGGATAGTTTTGATTGGCTTGAAAAGTTGTTGGGTCGTGTGATGGTATGATATCGCTTGCTTCAACTAGTCGATATTCACCTGCAACACTTTCAGGTTGCCCTTCTTTCCCAGGGTAAAAAACTTCTGTGGTGTTGCCTTTTTTGCCCTGCAACTCGCTTAGTTTTTCACCACTTGCTGCAGTATCAAAGCCTTCTGTTGTTTGTCCTATCGTTTGTGATTCATCAATCGCAGTTGGTTTAATATCTGCTTTTGCAGCACTCTGCACACCTGCGTTAACCTTTTTCCAACGCTCAACCTCTTTTCGTGCCCTTGATCTTTGCTGTGGTGTTGCACCTTGCCCCAACATGCTTTCAAGCTCAAGCCTTGCACGCAAACCCGCGTTAAACTCTTTATTGAATTGATCCGCATGCTGTTTGCGCAGTAAAGCTTGAAAAGCAGCAACGTTGATGTTTGCAGGACCACCAACAAGCTTAAGACCCTGCTGCATGGTATACAGTGCAACTGTAAGCACCTTATCAGCAACTTTTTCGATACGATAAAAGCCACCGTCAGAGCTTGCAAACTCTGCACCCTTTGAATACAGCGACAGATCGCCCAAAACACCGCCCGGGAAAAATTCAAACCCAGCAAAGGCCGGATCTTTGCGCTGTTTTGTTTCTTCTCCACTTTTTGCTGTGCGCTCTTTTTTCTCGTCAGGGTGCGCTTTCATCCACTGGTTACGGCCAGCCTTGTTTTTCTTAAGCACAAGGCCAGGCCGAGGAGGAGCAGCAAGAGCTTTTTGCAACTCTTGCTTGCGCACTGGTTTTAATTTGAAAAAAGAGCTTTGCATTTTTTACTCTTCTTCTTCTTCTTCTTCTTCCATATCAAGACCAAGATCGGGCATCGGTGGCAACTCAGGAAGATCGCCCCCTGATTGATTGTTAGCCTTAACAACGCTAGCTTCCACACCTTCTTCTTGTGATAGTCGTTCTAACTCAGCATCGATTTCATCACGAGACATAGCTTTATAGACAGCCTTTTCTACCGCCTCATCAATCTTTTTTGAGTCCATAACTTCTTCAAAAGCTTTGATGACTTCAGCAACAGTAAAAAGCTTTTCTTGCTGTTGTTTGCTTACAGTGCTCACTAAACCAGCAACGTTGATAACCTTACTTGGTTTTTGTACTTGAATCTTCATGCTTAACCCTTTTTATCTGCAGCTTCCATTTGACGCTTGATCTTGTTAGCCCACGCTTTGCCGGCATCACCACCCCAAAGCAGCCAACTTTGTCTAGCTTTGCCTTTTGGATCTGTCTTGTGCTTGTGCTTGTAGGCACTGTGCCGTGCAAAAAAAGCAACCATTCTTTTGATAGTATCCGGGCTTATGTTTTGCCTATTTGCTAGGCTAGATGCCCTGGAGACACCAGACCCGATCCCATGCGTTGATGCTTGCTTTTGATCCAAACCACCTTTTTTTGATTTTGGTGCTTCTTTTCGCAACTCCAAGCCACGCCTAGCAGCAGCAGCAACAGATTCTGGAGGTTTAAAATTAATGTGCGAATACTTGCCTAGTGCTTTTTGCACCGTTGCAACCTCCAGAACCTCTTGCAGCCAAAAGTCAAATATATTGACCTTCACTACATCTTACCCGGCTTTTTGTCGTAGTGACTCTTAGCAGGCATCTGACCAGGCACACAGCAAGGTTTAGCCTTTTGCGCTGGAATAGGACTGCTAGCAACTGGAATTGATTGATACTTTTTTGCACCGCTCATATCTCTGTTTTTGTTACCGTGCTCGACTTTCATGAGAAACCCCTTTTTTGTTAGTTAAGATCAAAGCCTTCAGGCTTTAATTCTTCAGGTATACCAGAAAGCGATAGATCGCCCGGATCTTCTCCGGGCAGATCTTCGCCACCCCCCGCTTGATCTGATACCTCAGCTTGCGCTAAGTCTTCCATCCCAGGTTGATCTTCCATCCCAGGTTGATCTTCCATCCCAGGTTGCGCATCAGATCGCGCTTTTTCGTCATAAAACGTTTTTCTATAGTTTAGCGGTTTATCGCCATCTTCAACGGGAGCTTTACCGCGTTCAAGTCTAGCTTCGTTTACAGTGAGCAAGTGCAGATCTAATTGCTTTTGTATCTGCTCTAGTGTTTCTGCCTCATCTGCACCGCCACGCTCTGCAACACACTTTACTAGATCGCTACCAAAATCTTGAACAATACAACGTGTTATTGTTGTTTCTATAACTCGCAAAATCGCATCAAGGCCAGTATCAGCTTCTTCAGCACTCGCAAATGCTGTTGCTCTATTAACATCGTCAGTTATACCAATTTTAAACGGCGGGACATCGAGAACAGCACAAACCCTGACCATGAATTGCTTTTGCAATTGAACGCTCCACTTATCCCCACCGCCCGGATTCATGCTGAGATCAACGCCTTTAATTTCGCCATCTTTCCCAGATGCCATAATGGGCAATTGATAAGTACCTTCGAGTTCTGCCTCGTAATATGCCCGATAGGCATCAACATCTTCTTGCGTATTCAGCCCAGGTATCCCCTTAAGATGCAGCATTTTCCCGTATGTTTCACGCTTAAACTTTTTTAGCGTAGCAATATCTCCACGCGCATCCAGTTCTAGTGTGTTTAACAAGGTTTCTGTTCTGCTGTACGGATACCCCCGGAACATAACATCACTTTGGGGATGTTCCAAAACCGGCATAATATCGCAGGAACGAAAGCCAGGCCCAACTCTTTGATTGTCGATCCATTGTTCCCAGGATACCGCATCAGGATCAATATCCCCCGCATAGTCGCCAAACTCAGTTATAACGGGTCGTAAGGTTGCAGAATCCAACCAATGCAATTCTTTAATCTCGCTAGCAGGTGAGCTTGTGCCATCTGCCCCCGCTTCTCTGCGCAATTCCCACGCACCCAGGCCAATAGAGTATAGATCTTCAACTAATGGACGCAGCATATCATCCCAAGTGCGCCTTGTTCCGTTTGGATGCAAAAGCAACCGCCTAGGCCTTTCCGCAACCCGCTCTGCTTCAAGCAAAAGATCCAAATAAGCTAGCCTGAATCTATAGCGCAACTCTCCTTCTGTTAGGTCACTACCAACAGTAGCAGCCAGCAGAGCACGCACAATCTTTGCAGGCAACCACAAAGGCTTATACCTTTCAAGATCCGCTGCACGCTCTTCAATCCTGTTTGCAGCAATTACAAGTTGCTCAAGCATGTCTAATTCTTTTTTGTGGTGCTCCAGATTTGGCACAATCCGCCAATTTGCACCAGCAACTTCGCGCTGCCTAACAGCAATACAAGCACGCAAAGCCCAATTCTTGCGCGCAAACGTTCTTAAAATTTCGTAGGTAACGCCCCAAGGCTTGCGCACCCCAAAACCGCCAGCTTCTCTAGCCCGATCCATGGGGCGTTTATGCAATCCAATTCTTTCGACACTACCACGATCAGCCATCAGTTGATTGACTGGAGAGCGCAGGGCTTTTTCTAGCTCAAGACTATCAAGGCCACTGCTAGCAATAGACCAGGCACTCTTTAAACGAGTCCAATATGCTTGTGACCACTCCAACCAATTCACGACAAAACCCCCGGACGAATATACTTAACGGCGTGTGACACTGCACCGCATAAACTATCAGCAACGTCTTTTGACCCATAAGAAGGATGATCTATTTTCTTGCCCCTCACCAACTCCAGTTGCAACAACTCAATTTGCAGTATAGCGCAACTATCCCCACTTTTGGCAAGTTGCGCTAGCTCTTGATATGTTGTTTCTGTGTTTTGTCCGTGTGCAGGAGGAAAACAAACGCGCCCCTCATAGATCCCTTGCTTTAACGTGTTGTAGTGTAACACACTTTTTGCACCGTCCACACTTAACACTTCAACTTCAAAACCTTCGTTGTTCAAGGTCTGTATACTATCGATACTTTGCCAACCATCATAACTTGAATTAAGAAACCGAAAACCCCGGTGCTTTGAAAGCCAGTAAATAATTTCTCGAACGCGAGAAAAGACGACTTCACCACCAGGAGGAGCTTTGATTTGTATGCAGATCTCAACGTCTACCAAAACGCACCTTTCAGGCTTGCCCTCATTACTCACAAAAGCAACCTCATCGAAGCCAGCATTGCGCACTACTGTTAAGCCTGCAGCATCACCACTAGCAGACCTGCTTAAAGCTAGATCTACATGAAAGTGATAAAATTCCCGACGATCCCCCACAAACCAATCTTCAACCAAACTATCAAAATGCGACCACAAATAACCTTGATCGACTGCAGCCATCCAAGCAAAAGGCTTGACCCCCGGCTTGATTGGATTGCGCAACTCGTAATCAGGAGAAACAAGATCACGCCTGCGGAAATATGGAGTTTTTGAACCTGCTGGAATAGATCCCAGCACTCGCAAGCTACCTTCAGGATCTGTTGTAAAATCAGTCCAAAATCTTTCAGGAACCCAAAACCCGCTTGATATTTGGCTGTGCTCAACAGCAGGCAAAAGATCCCCTTCAGCAGACCTTTCCCAATCAAACTTTTCTGGAGAAAACAACCGCCACTTTTCCGCAGTGTTTCTTTCTTCAGGCCAGTTGCCCCAGCTTGTTTTGGGTTGTGGCAAATAAAACTTGCTGTGTGCGTCCGGATCTTTCGACCACTGCGCAATCTTGCGCTGTGTAAAATCGTTCTCTATATCACGCCGGGAAATGTAGATCCGCTTACCACTCAAACCAAAACTGCTAGTCACTCGCTTGTCAAGCTCGATGTCGAGAGCTTCAGCATGACATTCACCAGAGCTTTCAGGAGCAGTGAAAAGATTGCACTCATCCAGAATATAGGTAAACAGTGCAACACCTGCTGCACTAGTCAACTTGCTATGCCCAGGATAGATCACATATCTAGGTTTGCTTGGATTCAGCTTTCCATTTTCAACAGTACAAAATTGTATTTCACTCGTTACGTTTGGATTACGCCGAATTTTATTATAGATCTCAGGCTCTTTAAGCCACTTGCAACTCTCAATTGCTTGCGAGATCTCAACAAAAAGTTTACGTGCTAACTTTTGATTGATCGTAAAAATAGCGTTATAGATTACAGTGTGAGGAGCCAGGCCAAACTTGCCCCTTGGATCTTTCCCCAGCACAACTTCTTCAAAGATCTGCTTGCAGGTAAAATAACAGGGCAGCCTACAGACCTTGAAACTTTTGCCCCCCCGGATACCTTCTTCAATCACACCACCCTTGCAGCTTTCACTGCACAGAATCTCTAGCTCTAAAAGTGATTTTTCCCAAAAACCAGACTCACCACAAAAACGATCGCTCTTGATAAATTCTCGAATATCAGGAAAAACAGCACTAGACGCACCTCTTTCTTGCACTTCTGCCAACAGTGCAGAATTGCATCTTTTTATTGCAGCAGATATTTCTTGAAGTTCGTTCATTACTCCCACCTGTACTATCTGCAATATACTGATAAGCTTTTCTAGTTGTCAATCAACGACTTCAAGCACGCCCTTCCAACTGTTGCAAAGGCTTTTTCGTTTCTTTTTTTGTTTCGTACATTTCAGCCACAGCCCTTAAGAACTCTACATCTTTGTTTTCAATGGCCTTTTCAAGAGCCTGCAAGATCTCTGTTAGTGTAATCTCTCTTTTTGTGCGAAATTCTTGAAGCCACTTGTGGCACTCCAAAATATACCGGCAGTTGGGCAACTTACCTTCTCTTGCGCCTGCAAGCACACCTTCCCAGGCGACCCCATAAAGTTTATTTTTTGCAGTGTTAAGTGCGACAAACAGATCAACAAACAAAATTTGCTCTTCTGTGAGATCTTCACCGGACACTTGCTGTTCTTTCAGCAACTGCCCTTTGTTTTTCCAATTGTTTAAGGTTTGTGGCGTAACTCCCAACTGCACAGCCATCACTTTATAGGGCACAAATTTGCTTGCTAACTCTGCAACTTGCTGCACAATCTCTGCTGTAATCTTTGATCTTCTAGCCATGTTAGCCCCTCACTTTCTTAAAACTGTATGACCCTTTCAGTACTCGATGCAAGAACTTCCCCTTGCTTGCTGCTGTCAAAAAAGCTTTGTATATCTGTGGATCAACTTGAAAATACTGATAGACACCACCGTTTAAAAACTCAACTTCTAACACGCCCGCTTGCGCATCGTAGCCAATTGAAGCAACGTTTGAGCTTTGCACAGATATTCTTTTCACAACTTCAGCAACTCTTTATGATTGCGCAACTCGTCCAACAGCAAGCAGCAGTGTTTATATTTTTTTCCACTGTTGCAACTGCACTTGCTGTTTCTTCCTTTCTTTGGTGTATTTCGCTTGTATGGCTTGCTCACTTCAACCGCCCTTGTTTTTCAGCCTTGCGAACGTTTTTTAAGAGCCCGTACAACTCACCTTTTGTTGGTGGATAGTGATCCCCAATTGCATACTTCTGCAACTCAGGCTTGATCCTAGTATAGTACTCTTCTTGCGTTTCTTCTTGTTCAATATCCCAATAACGCTTTAACTCTTCCCACTGCTTAACTTCTGCTGGACCTTTCCAATTGGTGGACCAGGCAGCAGATCGCTTGCTTAAATACGGCTCAAATTCAAGAAACACTGCCTTACCATCAGGAGCCAAAACAAACCCGTTATTGAGCGCAAACCAGCACAAGCTTTCTTCAAGATCAATATCCCCAACAAGATAAGAATCAAGCGCATCATGCTTACCTTCAGCAAACAAGCCCGGAGCTTCAGCACCCGATCCGAGCTTTCCACGTCCCAGGGTTGTTTGCGCGACTTCTTCAAGCTTGTAAAACTTAAAGTAACCACTGCAACGCTGAACAACGCGCATAAGATCGAAGGTAGCACGCACGTTTACTTCCACAAACTTACTAAGCAGATTCAAGTCAAAGCCATCTTCAAGGTGCGGATACTCGCCAATGTTCCACCCTGTTACAAACTCAGCTTGATCCAGGATTGCAGCAGCTTCTTGCAGTCTTTTTGGGTCGTCGGAGTATAAGCGCACTTCTGTATTGTAAGGCGGTTGCAAATATCGAATTTTCAACCCCAGCCGAGCGATCCCAAGATAAGCGACAGGATCGAAGCCCTCGCCGTGCTCTTCAAGCAGATCTCTTAAAACCTTGCCTTTTGGGATAAGGTGCTTCGTTTCAATATCGAGGCAGCAATAAAACTTCCTAGACATGCGTATAAGCCCGGAAAACGTGCTTTTCTAGCCACTTCTTAGGAACCGGACGCTTGCCCTTTTCGACCAGGGAGTAAAACGCCCCATCAGAATAATCAAGCACCTGCTTTGCAAACGCTTTTCTTGTAAGTCCTAGCTCTTCACGCACGCTTGCCACTTCAACCGCTGTAAGTTGCTTTTCTTGCTTTTCTTGCTCCATGATTTCCTCGCTATATGGATCAAAATCCCAATTCTCAATAGAATCACAATCGCAGTTGTGAACATGTTTTTTATGCACGTTGCACCAGAAATTTCCACACCTGCAAGCTTCCCAATAAAATTTTTTCATAACGGTCTTATCTGTTGCCGAAAGCACCAGGCTTTCCCACCATTGATCCAGTGTATCAAATACCAAGTTGATCTTCTACACTTTGATCGCTTGTTCGGTCTAGTTTCAAAGATACTGACCACAACACCAATTCTGCCAGTGCTCAGGCACTCAACACGATCTTTAACGTCCACCTGGAGTAAGGGCAGGTTTATTCCTTGCAGGTTTATTCCTTGCACGTTTCAACCATATCAATCAAAAGGTTTCTAAATTCAATAGGTGTTGCAGCCCTTTCACGCTTGCTAAGACTTTCACAAACCCCCCTTCTATTTGGGTTATGATTATGCACTTTAGACTTCCCCCAAATCAAAATAGGCGGATTGTTACCCACATAATAAAGCCAAGTTGCCTTGCTTGCTCTGTGCCCGTAAAAGCCTTGATCCACACAACAAGACCAACCAAAATCATCAGACTTGATCCAGCCCCCAGTATGCGGAGGTTTGAGCAAGCCAAAATGATCCCAAGCTTTACTATTTTTCGGATGCTCCAAAACCCCACCATAATTTCTTACAGCACGAAGAGCATAGGCAAAACAACCGCCATCATCACCTAGCTTATATCTTTTTTTCCCAGACGGAGATCCAAACCAATAAGACCCCCAACGCGCACAAGGAGGATGCGCAATCACAGGATAAGGACCACGATACAAACGGGCATCCCGCTTTTCATCCCAGGGATCAACACTTTCAAGGTTAAAATAACAACCGTTTGTTTGGACAAAGAGAGCAGCAATCACAGCAACACCCCGACACAAGTATAATTACTTCTTGCACTTGTAAATTGCTTTACTTCTAGTGTTTTCTTGAACAGTAACTTTTACAAGATCCAAGTTTGCAGGCAAGCTTGGTTTAATTCTATCAGAAATCCAGATGCATAAATTTTCACTAGTTGGATTGGATAAACCACTCACAGTATTCAAGTTTTGATGATCGATCATTTCAAAAATTGGCTTAAAGCATTGATCGATCGTTGCAAAGTCCACAACCCAGCCTAACTTTCTATCAACTTCACCTTCAACAGTAAGTTTAATGATCCAATTGTGCCCATGCGTTCTATGACACTTATGAGATTCATCAGTAGCTGGCAAGCTATGTGCTGCTTGCACCTCATATTTTCTTTCAAGTCTCAAAATAGGTTTAGTTGCTTTGGACAATTTAAGATCTCCTTTCTCCACTGCAGCGCAAACTTAAGACAATTTGCACACTTTTTATGCGTGCAGCCTT
>Ga0255768_10001005_pt1 | contig 29698 bp, 34 predicted proteins | sample 071ome_33_FD_179983 | JGI IMG/M metagenome (GOLD analysis project Ga0255768, IMG submission 179983) | Coastal salt marsh microbial communities from the Groves Creek Marsh, Skidaway Island, Georgia - 071412AT metaG (version 2) | ecosystem: Environmental > Aquatic > Marine > Intertidal zone >...
GCTCATGGTGTTGGTAGCATATAGCCTTTTCTAGTCGCGTGAAATTTTAGCTGCAATGACGATAAACCCTCAGCCCTTATTACGGATTGCGATCTCGAGCAGTGCACTCTTTGATCTTCGAGATGCTGACCGTGTCTTTCGGCAAGAAGGTCTTGCTGCTTATGGCGCCTACCAACGCGCGAGAGAAAAGGAGACGCTGTTGCCGGGCGCTGCGTTTCCTTTAATCAAAAAGTTGCTGCAGCTCGATGCCGAGGGCGAGGTGCCCGTCGAAGTCATTTTGCTCTCACGGAACAGCGCCGATACAGGGCTTAGAGTGTTTAATTCCATCCAGGATTATGCGCTACCCATCATTCGAGCGGCCTTCACGGGCGGCGCGGCGCCCTACCGATATATGCGGCCCTTCCAATGCCAATTGTTTTTATCGACGAATCCTCTGGATGTGGTTGATGCGCTAGATCACGGCGTGGCCGCAGCTACGGTGCTCGTAAGCCACAAGCCATCTAACCCAGAGGGGCCGGTCAAATTCGCTTTCGACGGGGATGCGGTGTTGTTCTCCGATGAAGCTGAGCAAATTTTTCAAGCTGAAGGCCTTGAAGCGTTTGCTGAGAATGAACGTCGAGCGGCAGATCAACCGCTCAGCCCGGGTCCGTTCAAGGCGTTTCTTGACCAACTTCATCATATCCAGCAGCGCTTCGATGACGATTTGTGTCCCATACGAACTGCGCTGGTGACGGCTCGATCCTCACCCTCTCATGAGCGGGTGATCAAAACGCTCAGGACCTGGGGAGTTCGGATTGACGAATCTCTCTTCTTGGGAGGCAAAGATAAGACCCAGTTCTTGAGTGCTTACGGTGCCGACATTTTCTTTGATGATCAAGCCGAGCACTGCCATTTGGCGAGTCGTGAAGTGGTGACGGGCCACGTCAATCACGGTGTGATGAATCCGCATTAGCCTTCTAAGGTCAGGATGTTGGCCTGGTGCTCGGAGATCGAGGTTGTCTTGATCACCTGTTCTGGTTCAAATCCCATTCTGAGGCGCCTTCGTCGACCGGCGAGCGGCACTTGCGCCCATGCGCCATCAAGCCACTTTGGCTCTCAGCGGGTACATCCTTACGTCCCTGTCGAACCGAGCAGTTGTTGGCTTCGAAGTCAATCCAGTCATCAAGAAGCTACTCATCTTGCAGTCCCCTAACAGCAACCGCGCGAATGACGATGGGCATTTTGTTCAAGTGCAGGTTCTCTGATTCAGACCCAGGCAGTGCGCAGTCTCATCCACTGACTGAGGTGAGTGACTCGAGAGCTGCATTGAGATAGCGCCTTTATGCCATTGATGCTGAAAATGCTGATCTGTTATTCGATCGGGGTATAATCCGCGGGTCAAAAGGGGACACCATGAAACTTCAACAGCTCAAATATGTGTGGGAGGTCGCTCGCCACGGCCTCAATGTTTCGGAGACTGCACAGAGTCTTCACACGTCCCAGCCCGGGATCAGCAAACAAATCCGGCTACTCGAGGACGAACTGGGGATTCAGATCTTTACTCGAACCGGCAAACATCTTTCGCATATCACGCCGGCGGGCGCGCAAGTCATCGAAAAAGCGGGCGAGATTTTAAATCAAGTCAGCAGTATCAAACGGGTTGCTGATGAATTTCGAGACGAGCAGCAGGGCGAATTGAGTCTGGCAACGACCCATACCCAAGCCCGATACGCGTTGCCCGCCGTGATCGACACGTTCATTAGGCGCTACCCGGATGTCTCGTTGCACATGCATCAGGGCTCGCCCATGCAAATTGCGGAGTTTGCTTCCGAGGGTAAGGCAGACTTTGCCATTGCAACCGAGGCGCTCGAACATTTTGGCGACTTGGTGATGCTGCCTTGTTATCGCTGGAATCGCTGTGTTTTAGTTCCCAAGGACCATCCGCTGGTGAAAGTCTCGCGCCTTACATTGCAAGATGTGGCGGCGTTTGGAATCGTCACGTATGTGTTTGGCTTCACTGGTCGCTCGAAGCTCGATGAGGCCTTCCATGCAGCTGGGCTCGAACCCAAGGTCGTTTTCACCGCCACGGATGCGGACGTGATCAAAACCTATGTGCGCCTTGGCTTGGGTATTGGTATCGTCGCGCGTATGGCGCACGATCCAGTGGCTGACGCAGATCTCGTGGCGCTGGACGCTGATCACTTATTCGAGCCCTCAGTGACCATGGTCGGTTGCCGTAGAGGCTCGTTCTTGCGGGGCTACATGTTTGACTTTATTGAACTCTTTGCCCCGCATTTAACGAGACAGAAGGTGGAAGCAGCGCTTGCGCTGCCCGACCAAAAAGCCATCGATCAGTTTTTCAAATCTGAGTCATTGCCCCTTCGATGATGGCGGTTCCAGGCTGAATGGATCTTCCGAATTGATGAAGAGATCGCTCGGATGACCTTTTAGCCCTTGGTTGAGATGGTCCGATGCCTTCATGTCAGCTGATGCGAGGAGGTCTGCAGCTGCTAGCTGATGAGTCTGTGGGCTCCGCCCCTTCGCCCCAATCTTTGAGAGGGAACCCGTTTTGGGACGAGTACCAACCCAGTTCGATCGAGATTGAAAGTCGGTATGTGTCCGCGTGTGAGGCCGCCTGTTAGATCTGCGCTCTGAGGCAAGACGGCCGTCAGGCGCCCTGGATGTGAGACAATTCGAGCGGTGATCGGGAGTGCCTTCGACTCATTTCTGGACCCGTTTCCACCCGGCATAGACCATTCGACAAGATAGAGGAAGGAGTAGACGCATGGATATCGTATGTTTGGACTTAGAGGGCGTGCTCATTCCCGAAATTTGGATCGCCTTCGCGGAGAGAACCGGAATCGAAAAGTTGAGAGCCACCACGCGTGATATCTCTGACTACGACGAGCTTATGGGCATGCGGCTTGCGACACTCAAAGCGCATGGTCTTGGCATCCATGAGATTCAGTCGGTGATCGGTGAACTCTCTCCCTTACCTGGCGCGAAAGACTTTTTGGATGATTTGAGACAGAGCTATCAACTCGTGATCCTGTCGGACACGTTCTACGATTTTGCCAAGCCTCTGATGGCGCAGCTGGATTGGCCAAGTTTGTTCTGTCACCGGCTAGTGATCGATGACGCGGGCGTGATTCAGGACTATAAGCTCAGGCAAAAGGACCCTAAGCGACATGCGGTAGAAGCTCTGAGATCGCTTAACTTTAGGATTTTTGCGGCGGGTGATTCTTACAATGACACCACGATGCTGGCTGCCGCTGATCAAGGATTCTTATTTTGTGCGCCAGATAATGTGAAAGCAGAATTTCCCCAGTTCGCTGCTACAGAAGATTATTCTGAGCTGCGGGCGATGATTGACGCCGCTGCATTAGCGTCCTGAATGCTGGGCTAATGGTCGTCTGCAAGGACCATCAATGACGGATTGTGGTAGTCTTGAGCACGCGAATAGGGGTGTCAATCATCGAACGAAATGACTCACGCCGAGGGAGGCTCGTCAGGGGCTGCGCGAGGAGCCGGTGGGCCGATTGAGGGCAGACCCAGTGGTCGCGTATGAATCGAGTCGAGCGGCCTAATTAGGGTTGGCTCATAACTGACCAATAGTTGAGAAAAAGTTAGAAAAAGGGATCGGCGATTGGTGTTCAAGGCGTCGGTCCGATGAGGTGGAGCAGTATTAATGACGCAGAGTGCAGGCGCAAAATTTAGGCAGGCGATCAAAGAAGAGCAGCCGCTTCAGGTCGTTGGGACAATCAATGCGTACACCGCAATCCTGGCTGAATCTGCCGGCTATAAGGCAATCTATCTTTCTGGCGCAGGCGTTGCCAACGCATCTTTTGGTCTGCCTGATCTTGGGATGACGTCACTCAACGACGTGCTTGAAGACGTCCGCAGGATCACCAGCGCATCGTCGTTGCCACTATTGGTCGATGTCGACACAGGGTGGGGCGGTGCCTTCAATATTGCGCGTACGGTCAAGGATATGACCAAGGCCGGCGCCGCTGGCATGCATATCGAAGACCAGGTAGCCCAAAAGCGCTGTGGTCATCGTCCTAATAAGGAAATCGTCTCTCGCGAGGAGATGGTGGATCGCATTAAGGCGTCTGTGGATGCGAAGACCGATGACGCGTTTGTGGTCATGGCGCGAACCGATGCGCTGGCCGTGGTGGGTCTCGACGAGGTGATCGAGCGTGCAGTGCTTTGCGAAGAAGCTGGCGCGGATGCGATTTTTGCAGAGGCAATGACGGACCTCGAGATGTATAAGCAGGTCACGCAGGCAGTATCCATTCCAGTGCTGGCGAATATTACGGAATTTGGGTCAACCCCGTATTACACCACGGAGGAGCTGGGGTCGGCTGGTATCGCTATGGCACTCTACCCGCTATCCGCTTTTCGGGCGATGAACCAAGCCGCGCTTAATGTGTACACCACGCTTCGTCGAGAAGGGACGCAGGTCAGCTTGCTCGAGACCATGCAAACGCGCGCAGAGCTGTATGAATTCCTTGGTTACCATGAATTTGAACAAAAATTGGATGCGCTCTTCAAAGACAAGTCAGGCACCAACGATTAGTGGCGGTTCGCTAGCCTATTGGATTGGTCAGGAAGTCATGCGCTCAGGCTTGGCGCTCCGCATGGGCCTTTGGCGAAGCAAGTTCGCAAAGACAGACACCGAATTAAAGATTCAGAATACGAAATAGACGCTCTAAATAAGCGTCGTGATCAAGACAGCGTGAGAGGAGATCAGTGCTATGGTCGAAAAGAAATTAGGGGGCGCGGGGCTGCGAGGTCAGTCTGCCGGTGAAACAGCATTGTGCACGGTCGGCAAGGAGGGTGCAGGGCTCACTTATCGTGGGTACACCATTGAGGATCTAGCGGCGAACGCGCAGTTTGAAGAAGTCGCTTACATGCTGCTGTATGGCGCGCTGCCGACCCAAGGCGAGCTTGATGAATACAGTAAAAAATTGATATCTCTCAGAGAGTTACCTGAGGATCTGAAGAAAACGTTGGAAATGATCCCCGCATCCACACATCCCATGGATGTGATGCGAACGGGTTGCTCCATGCTGGGTAATTTAGAGCCCGAAAACGATTTCTCACAACAGCAGGAAGCGGCAGATCGATTGCTCGCAGCACTGCCCGCGATCATCTGTTACTGGTATCGCTTCAGCCATGACGGCGTCCGAATCAGTACAGACACGGGTGAGGCCACCATTGGTGGGCACTTCCTGAAGATGTTGCTGGATGATACGCCAAGCGACGTGCACCGGGCCGTGATGAACTGCTCTCTGATCTTGTACGCCGAGCATGAGTTCAACGCGAGCACCTTCACGGCGCGGGTGTGTGCCGCCACCTTGAGCGACATGTACTCGTGCATTACTGGCGCCATTGGTTCACTTCGCGGACCGCTTCACGGGGGTGCCAACGAAGCCGCGATGGAACTCATCGAAAAGTTTGATTCAGTCGACCAGGTCGAAGCGCAAGTGCTTGGAATGCTCGAGCGCAAGGAAGTGATCATGGGCTTTGGCCATGCGATCTACCGAACCTCAGATCCGCGAAACGCCCTCATCAAAGCATGGGCGGATAAATTGGCTGATGAGAATGGTGATCGGACGTTGTTTGACATTTCCTGTGCGATTGCTGACACCATGTGGAATACCAAGGAATTGTTCCCGAATGCGGATTTTTTCCACGCGTCCGCTTACAACTATATGGGGATTCCCACCAAGATTTTCACCCCGATTTTCGTGATGTCGCGCGTAACGGGTTGGGCCGCGCACGTGATGGAGCAGCGGTCGAACAACCGATTGATCCGCCCCAGTGCCGACTATATCGGTCCTGAGATTAGGCCTTACTTGCCGATTAATGAGCGATAAGTCGGCATTTTCAGTTCTAGCCTCTGATGTCTTGGACCACGCCTGACCTGTGTGATGCGTTTAGCGAGCGTTTGCGCATCGCAGAGCCGCTATTTCGTGATTTTGGTGGAGAACCCAAATTCAGTGGACCCGCTGAAACCATCAAGTGCTTTGAAGATAATTCGCGGATAGCTGAAACGGTAGCCACCGAAGGTCGCGGGCGCGTACTGGTGATCGACGCGGGTGGCTCCGTTCGGTGTGGCATGTTTGGGGATAATCTCGCTTCGAAAGCCATCGAGAACGGGTGGGCGGGCATCATCCTTTGGGGCTGCATTCGTGATGCTGAAGTCATCGCGCGGCTCCCGCTTGGTGTGAAGGCACTGGGTGTGCATCCTCTGAAGAGCGTGAAGCAGGGGGTGGGCACCATGGCCTGCGATCTGCACTTCGCAGGGATCGATTGGCATCCAGGGAATATGATTTACGCCGATCTCAACGGCATCGTGGTGTCAGAATCGGCCTTGCCGAGTTAGCGGCTCAGCGCTTCTCTTGGAGCTCGACGTCCAATCAATTCACGTTTCACAGGTGCATTTGACGTAGATTCGCGTCGGATAGGCCGTTTTCCCAGAAACGTAAGAACAATCGACGCTTTTCTCTGGCTTTGGCCATCGCTCGAAAATTCGCCCAGCCAATGGGGTGGTGGGGGTCCTGTTGAATTACGAGCGCTTTCTGATCGATCACAGCAAATTCGCCTGGATGGCTCTGAAAAGCAGGGCTGACCAGTTTGATCTGGATGCTAGAACTTAGCTTTCGGCTCAATTCAAGCAACGGCGCGTTCTGCTGAACAAGCGGCATCACGTCCCAGACCAGAATTTGGACGCGGGTGGACCCATGCGATCGCGCAAGGCGGCTGACTTCCAAGCAGAAGGCTTCGTCAAAGGCCCACTCAGAGAGCAGCGTGGGTGAATGCAGCAGGATCTCTCGGCTCGCGAGGCTCGCCATTTTACGGAGGAGTTCAGTGATCTCTTGGTGATTCGAGAACCAATAATTGTGGTCGATACCGCCGAGGGTTGCTTCGGCGAGTGGTGGCTCCTTGCTCGAATCTCGATGAATGGGATGAAGATGTTTTGGGTTTGAGTCGAGGGAGAGCTCAAGTCGCCCGGAGTGGATGTCGCTCGGTTGCCAATCGGTGGCGAGTGCGGGAGGCAATGATCGATGCTCCGCGATAGTGAGGGAGGACCAGCGGTAGCGGACGGCTTTTGCAATGATTGCATTGAGTAGCACGCGACCCGCGCTTGCCTCGAGGGTCGAAGAAAAGAACAGCACTTCGCCAGTCATCGAAAGGATCGCCCCTCCGACCGTCTCGTCATCGCGAGTGATCAGAAAATGATCACGACGGATGGCGTCTGAATCACCCAGCACATCATCTTGAACGACTGCGCCATCCCAACTGATTTCTCGAGCGAACGTCTCAGGGTCGACCTCTGTCACCGCGTTCTCTCGAGGTGCCAACTCTGCCTCACCTAGGTTGTAGGTCGCCAGACGGTCGGACCGGCTCGCATCATGAACCAGCTGCATTGGGACATGTGGGATCCCGGCATCTATGAACTCACTGCCTGTGACTTCAAAGCCAAGGGATTGATAGAGGGCGATGGCATGCAGTTGTGCGTGCAGATGAAGTGGACCCACGCCCTGATTGAGCCCAGCTTTGATGACCGCTTCCATCAAGAGCCGGCCGATCCCCTGGCGGCGCTCGGACGCGAGAACTGCTAGGCGGCCGATTTGACCAGAAGGGGTGAGCCTGACGCAGCCAATAGGTTCGAAGGTGCGGCTAGTGGCAATGAAATGAATGGACAATTCATCAAGACCATCCCATTCATCTTCAGAGGGTACGGCCTGTTCCTCGATAAAGACCTGAGTTCGGAGTGCTTCGAGTTGCGATCGGTGAGACCGCCAAGTGACTTGAGCGATCTCCGCACCTCTTAATTTCACAGCGTTAGTCCCGCGATTCGGCGTACTGAGTGGTGAGTCTGGCTGCCAAACCGGTGTATCCATCTGGGGTCAAGGCCACAAGCGAGGCTCGTGCAGTTTCCGGAAGCTCTGGGTCGTTGATGAGTGCCTCATAGGCCGCTCGATCGAAGGCTTGGCCTCGGGTTGCTGCCTTAAGCCGCTCATAAGGGTTTTCCAAGCCATGGCGCCTCATTACGGTTTGAACTGCTTCGCCCAGAATTTCCCAGCTCTGGTCAAGGTCGTCGTTGATTTTCTGCTGGTTCACGTCGAGCTTGCCGAGGCCCCTCAGTGTCGCTTGATAGGAAATGAAGCAGTAGCTCAGCGCCATGCCAATGTTTCTAATTACTGTCGAGTCTGTTAGATCCCGCTGCCATCGAGAAATCGGCAGCTTCTCTGCAAGATGGGAGAGCAGCGCATTGGCAATGCCGAGATTACCTTCGCTGTTCTCAAAATCGATGGGATTAACTTTATGGGGCATGGTCGATGAGCCTGTTTCTCCCGCCACCGCGCGCTGCTTGAAGTATCCAATCGAGATATAAGCCCAGATGTCTCGGTTGAAATCGATGAGGATGGTGTTTGCTCGAACCAAGGCTTGAAAGAGCTCCGCCATATAGTCGTGGGGCTCGATTTGAGTCGTCATCGCGTTCCAAGTCAGCCCAAGTGATTCGACGAACTGCTGACTGATGGTTGGCCAGTCGAGCTCGGGATAGGCGATGGCATGGGCATTGAAGTTGCCCACTGCACCGTTGATTTTGCCTAGTACTGGCTGAGACGCGAGTTGCGCTATCTGTCGGTCTAATCTCGCCACAACATTCAGCATCTCTTTACCGAGCGTCGTGGGCGACGCCGGCTGACCGTGGGTTCGCGCCATCATCGAGAGGTCTCGGTGCTCTAACCCTAAGCTCGATATTCGGTCACGAACCGAGGTCAGCGAAGGCAATATCACCTCATTTAAAGCGCCTTTGAGCATCAGCGCGTGCGCGAGATTGTTGATGTCCTCTGAGGTGCAGCCAAAATGAACGAATTCGAGACACGCGGTGAGGCCAGGGTGCCCAAGCGCAGACAACCGCTCTTTGATGAAGTATTCAACCGCTTTAACATCGTGATTGGTGGTGCGCTCGATGGACTTAATCTGTTCAGCGTCTTCAAGCGCAAAGTCGCTGGCGATTAGGGCGATGTCCTTGGCGATGGCATCATCGATGCGCTGCAGTTCGGGCAACTGTGCTTTATCCCGGAGGTGCAGAAGCCACTCGATTTCAACCACCACGCGAAATTTGATGAGGGCGAATTCGCTACCGAAGGGTGCGAGGGCCTGGGATTTTTCTTGATACCGGCCATCAATGGGTGAGAGCGCAGTCAGCGAGTTTATGATCATGACAATCCTGTCAGCTCGGTCAGGCGATGGTGTTTAAGGCGCGTTTGAGCTGTTCGCGTTTGAAAATCAGCTGCCAGGGCGTGCCACCGAGCTGTCTCCAGAGCACAGCCGCGCGAACGCCAGCCAAAAGTACAGTTCGAATTTTAGCAGCAATTTCCGGCTGCTGAAGTAATCGGGGCTCCCCGCGCAAGATGATCTTTGGGCCGAGTGGACTGACGTGCTCTTGGTAGAGATCTGCCAAGGCTTTCTCGGCTTCCGCTTGGGCTGCATCCGCTGAACTGGCCTTGGCTCGATACAATGCGGCAGCTTCGAGTCCTGCTCGCAGAGATTGCTGGGTCGCTGGCTGACTCAGTAGTTTTTTTGCTAAGCCGGTGATTTGTAGGCCCGTGCTGAGGAATGCCTCATCTTGCCGCATCGGGGCATCCAGCCTTTCCTTGCAGCGGCTCACGCCCAGCGCGAGTTGATCGCCCGCTGCGTAAATCGCTCGAGTGCTTTCTGGGTTGATTTGAAACAAGCTCTCCGTAAGACAAAGAAGCGGTGCGGTCGACAGTCGATTGACGCGAGCAAGATCGAAGGCCACCTCGATGCTTTGGGTGATAGCGGCAAGCGCCGTGGCTCGGCCTTGAAGGTCGGCGCTGATCATTCGGTTGACTCGATGATACCGCCGCCCAGACACACATCACCGTCGTATAAACAAGCCCATTGTCCCGGTGTGACGGCCCGCTGAGGCACATCGAAAGTCAGGGTGAGCGATTCACGGGCTTCGTCCAGATAGTGGAGATGACACGCTTGGTCAGCTTGACGGTAGCGAATCTTGGCGGCCAATCGATGCCCTTCGGTTGGTGCTGAGTTAATCCAGTGCAGTTTTGTGATGGTCGCTGATTGCTTAAAGAGTGCCGGGTGTTCATTGCCCTGACAGACAATAAGCTCATTTGCCACAAGATTTTTCGCGCAGACATACCATGGAGATTCTGGGCGTCCTTGTACACCGCCCAATCCGAGGCCTCCGCGCTGCCCGATTGTGTGATACATCAAACCTTGATGTCGGCCTAGGTGGACGCCGTCGAGATCGACGATGCTGCCGGGTTGCGCGGGCAGATACTGGGCTAAGAAATCGTTGAACCGGCGCTCCCCAATGAAGCAAATGCCCGTGGAATCTTTCTTAGCGAACGTCGGCAACCCACTTGCTTCGGCCATGCGGCGGACATCGCGTTTTTCGATCTCTCCCAATGGGAAAAGGCAGTCCTTGAGTTGTGAGGCCGACACGCCCTGCAAGAAATACGATTGGTCCTTGCTTAGATCCAGCGCCTTCAGCAATTCCACGGTATTGGCGCTGGCTCGCGTCCGCGCATAGTGACCGGTCGCAATGAAGTCAGCGCCAAGAAGACGGGCGTAATCGACGAACACTTTGAACTTGATCTCTCGATTACACAGCACGTCAGGATTGGGTGTTCGGCCGGCTTCGTATTCAGCGAGGAAATGCTCAAACACATTGTCCCAATACTCCGCTGCAAAGTTGGCTCGGTGCAGAGGTATGCCGAGATGCGTCGCGACAGCCGTCGCATCGGCGAGGTCTTTTTTGGCTGTGCAGTATTCGCTGTCCTCGTCTTCCTCCCAATTCTTCATGAAAAGACCTTCCACCTGATAACCAGCGTCCCGTAGAAGGAGCGCAGCGACGGACGAATCTACACCGCCTGATAGACCAACAATCACCTTCTGGCCCTTGTTCGATTCGGCATTCATGATGATTTGTCCCAGTAGATGAGGTCGAGTGGCACGCGATGCCCGGCATCAAAATCGTCAAGGCATCGGGAGACCAAGTGGCTTCGATGAGGGCGTTTTAGAATCTCTTCTCGGGTGAGCCATTCGACTGCTTCAATGTCATTATCCAAAGCGCGATGGGTATTTTCGAGGGGTTCGCACGCGTAGCAGAAGCGCAAATATTCGATGCCGTTGCTTGTTGATAGGTAGCGGTAGATGCCTACAAGATGTTCCGCTCGGACCGTAAAAGCGGTTTCCTCCAACACTTCACGATGTAGAGCGTCTAGGATCGATTCATTGGGTTCGACATGCCCGGCCGGCTGATTGATCACCAATTGACCTTGTTCATGTTCGCTGACCATCAGGAACGTGTCGTTCCGCGCTACAATGGCCGCAACCGTGATATGCGGTGTCCAACGCATGCCGAGTCCAACACAGTTTGGGGAAAGGGAAGTGGGAATTATGCCTGAAAAGAAGCTCACACACATTGATGGGTCGGGCGCGGCCAAAATGGTGGATGTGGGAGATAAACCCACGACGAACAGAACCGCGGTAGCATCGGGTTGCGTGGTGATGCAGCCAGAGACGCTGAGTATGATCCGTGATGCTGCCCACAAGAAAGGTGATGTCCTAACCGTGGCTAAGATTGCCGGCATTCAAGCGGCCAAGCAGTGCAGTCAATTGATCCCGCTTTGTCATCCCATCAATCTCTCATCCGTCGACCTGACCTTCTCTTTGGATCACGATCAGTCGAAGGTTGATATTGAGGCAACTTGCAAGGTCAAGGATGCCACAGGGGTCGAAATGGAGGCATTGACTGCGGTTTCAGTGGCGGCTCTTACGATCTACGATATGTGTAAGGCGGTAGACAAAGGCATGCAGTTGCAAAATATCCGGCTCGAGCAAAAATCTGGTGGTCGAAGTGGGGATTACCGCGCCTCATGATCCACGTACGTTACTTTGCCAGTCTTAGAGCGAGATTGTCCCGGGATGCCGATTCAATCGAGAGTTCCGAGGGCGCGCAGACGGTTGCTGAGGTGCTCGCAAGGATAGAAGCGCCCGATGGTCAAACCCTGCTCACGCTGTTCGAGTCAGAGACGCTGCTCCTTGCAGTCAATCACGAAATGGTCAGCATAGATCACCCTGTGACCGATGGTGATGAAGTGGGTGTCTTCCCCCCGGTGACTGGAGGCTAGCGTGTATTCGCGGATTCAGATCCAAGAAGTCGATTTCAGCGTTGATGATGTGCTGAGTGAACTCAAGCATGCATCTGGCGCTGTGGGCGGCATCTGCACATTTACCGGTTCAGTGCGCGACGTTAATGATGACGAAAGCGTCACATCGCTGTTTCTGGAACATTACCCTGGAATGACCGAGAAGCAGTTGGCTAAGATTTTACAGGCCGCCTCGGCTCGGTTTTCGATGCTGGGTGTGGTCGTGATCCATCGAGTTGGGCAGCTAACCCCGGGTGACAACATCGTCTTGGTGGCAGTCGCGTCAGCGCATCGAGGCGACGCGTTCGAGGCGTGTCACTTTGTGATGGACTACCTTAAAACGCAGGCCACGTTCTGGAAGCGTGAACAGCGCGGATCCGGAGGTGAGCAGTGGCTTGCTATGCGAGGGTCTGATCAAGCCGCGCAAGCGGTTTGGGAGACCGTACGCGACACAAAAGATTAGCGCGGGTGAAAGGGTTTCTTTCCGTTGGGGGTGACGGGTAGATTCACCGTGATAGCCACCCAGTTGCCCGGCGATAAATCTCCCAGCGTCCAATCACCAATCTTTACGCGAATCAGTCTAAGGGTCGGGTGACCAACAGCTGCGGTCATTCGCCGCACCTGGCGATTTTTGCCCTCTCTCAGCGTTAGCTCGACCCATTGATCAGGAATCGAAGGCCGAACTCGAATCGGTGGATCGCGAACCAATACGGAGGGCTGGATGAGGCGGGCTTTGGCCGGTGCCGTCATCCCATCCTTGAGCTGTACGCCCTTGCGTAATCGATCCAGTGTTGCCTCTGACGGCAGACCTTCAACCTGGGTCCAATAGGTTTTTTCCATTTTGTACCGCGGATGACTGATGCGTGCTTGGAGCGATCCAGAGTTAGTTAGGAGCAGTAATCCTTCGCTGTCTTTGTCCAAGCGACCTGCGACGTAGAAATGCGGTGGTAAGCCATACGCGCTGAGGTTTCTATCTTCGCCTGTGAACTGGCTGACCACGCCGTAGGGTTTATTGAAGAGGATAAGGTTTTCTTTCATGGCAACGGTGAGAGTCTCATGTGATCTCAGAGTGGATCTAGTTTTCGGGATCAGCTCATAGCATCCTTGAGCCTGCCTGATCGTCTTTGAATCGAGCAAGCGTGTCCTCGGATTTCTAGACACGGAGCCTCGGAGAATCTTGATCATACCCTTCTGGAGGAAGGGTTATCGTGCTTAATCGCCGCCAAGGGCTTGGAAATTGATCCGCTCAGCCACATAGTGAGTAGGTAGGGTTAGAGGCGTTCGAGAATTTTTAATATTGGACCGGGTCGCTTAGGGAGTGGGTGCGTGCGCATTTACGTTTTGGTGTAGCCTGCGAGTTGATCACGACGAGACGATGCGATGCCTTTGGGCACGCCGTTTAGGGCGCATCGACTTGGCATCGTTTTGCGTACAATCAAAACAAGGCGATGGAGCCGCGCGCTGTGGGAGGGTGGCTTGATGCAGGCACCGATAAAGCAAAGTGAAAACGTAGAATTAAAAGACAGAGACCGCATGTCGTTTCAAGCAAAGCCAAGAGAACAACTGATTTCGAGCCAGGGGCGATCCTATAACTCGCCAACGGGCGACGCCTCGCTCAGTGGGTCTGATGTCCCTATGTGGATAAGGGCGACCGAGGCCCCGAGGCTCGCGGATCACGACGACGACCCGAGCGAGCGTCAAGGGGATACTGGCCTTATTGTAGCGCCAGAGAAGCCCAAACTTGCCAAGCCGCCACTCTGGAAGGTCGTGATGCTGAACGATGACTACACACCCATGGAATTTGTGGTCGAGGTGCTGCAGACGTTTTTTGGCATGAATGGCGAGAAAGCCACACAGATCATGTTGATGGTCCATCGCACAGGTAAAGGCACTTGTGGCATTTATCCCAAGGATATTGCCGAAACGAAGTGTGCACAGGTGAACCAGTACGCGCAGGAAAACCAGCACCCACTGGTGTCGGAGATCGAACCGGCGGATGACGAAAGCTGAATTTGGGGGGCGATCGTTCTATAGAGGGCTCGAGATGACTTCTTGTCCAAGTGATCGATTGATTGAGCGGCCGAAAGGGCCAAGCAGCAAAACGTAAGAAATATCCGAAACATTCGCCTAAACAGGGCAAAAGATGGGAACCTGAGCTGAAGAGCTGAAGAGCTGAAGAGCTGAAGAGCTGAAGAGCTGAAGAGCTGAAGAGCTGAAGAGCTGAAGAACGCAAGAACTGAAGAGATAAAAAGCTAGAGAGTCGAGGTCAGGGATGCTCAAGCGCGATAGAGCTGAAGGCTCGGCAGGGCAGAGAAAAAGGCAGGTAGCGAGCGGTAGCACTTAGGCTACTCAAGGGAAATCAAAGGCAGAGTGATGGGAGTTGCTTTGATGTAACCTGGGAGAATCATGCGCACGACAACCATCCTGGATGGTCAATTGTCGCGCTTGGATGAAATAAAAGACCCGCTGGAGAAATGAGCCCCCTTGGCATTGAGAGCGATCGAACGGTTAATGGAGCCAGCAACAGTGACCTTAAAGTTGCGGGTCGAGAGGGAAGTGAGATGATCCTGATGGGTCGAGTAGATACGGCAACAGACGAGCACAGAAACAGGGAAATATTATGCTAAGTCGAGAACTAGAGGTGTCGTTGAATCTGGCATTCAAAGACGCGCGAACTAAGCGCCACGAAATGATGACGGTGGAACACTTGCTTCTGTCGCTCTTGGATAACACCGCGGCTGTCACGGTGCTGAATGCGTGCGCAGCTAATATCGACAAGCTTCGTGCGGAGCTCGAGAGCTTTATCAATGAGACCACGCCACTGATTCCTGAGCAGCAGGATGACCGTGAAACGCAGCCAACGCTTGGTTTTCAGAGGGTTCTTCAGCGGGCGGTCTTCCACGTTCAATCGTCCGGCAAAAAAGAAGTGACGGGTGCGCATCTTCTCGTTGCGTTATTTGCTGAAGGGGAGAGTCACGCGGTCTATTTGCTTAAAGATCAGGATATCCAGCGAATCGACGTGGTGAACTACATCTCTCACGGGGTTCGCAAGGATGGACAAGAAGAGCCTGCAGACGCTGATGCAAGCGATGCAGTTGAGGGGGAGGAAGAGCGCAAGCCCAGTCCGCTTGAAAGTTACGCCACAAACCTCAATGAACAAGCGAAAGCCGGGAAAATCGATCCATTGATCGGGCGCAGTGAGGAGATCGAACGAGTCATTCAAACTTTATCTCGCAGGCGCAAAAATAACCCTCTCTTGGTGGGGGAGAGTGGCGTTGGTAAAACAGCGATTGCGGAGGGTCTAGCGCGTCTCATCGTGGATGGTCAGGTGCCTGAAGTCATTCAAGACAGCACGGTGTTTGCCCTTGATCTTGGAGCGCTACTTGCAGGCACCAAGTACCGTGGGGACTTTGAAAAGCGCCTGAAGGGGCTTCTCAATGAACTAAAACGCACGCCCAATCAGATTTTGTTTATCGATGAGATCCACACAATTATTGGCGCCGGTGCAGCTTCTGGTGGAGTCATGGACGCCTCGAACTTATTGAAGCCGCTCTTGGCGTCAGGCGAGATTCGTTGCCTGGGTTCTACGACCTACCAGGAGTATCGAGGCATCTTTGATAAGGATCGTGCCCTCTCTAGGCGGTTTCAAAAGATCGACGTTACTGAGCCCAGCGTCGAAGACACCTATCATATTTTGAAAGGGTTGAAGTCTAAGTTCGAGGAGCATCATCAGCTCAAATACACCGACCGCAGTCTCCGAGTCGCGGCGGAACTCGCCAGTCGTTATATCAATGATCGCTTTATGCCCGATAAAGCGATTGACGTGATCGATGAGGTGGGCGCGTATCAGCAGCTGCAGCCTGCCAGTCGTCGCAAGAAGATGATTAACGTTTCCGATGTGGAAAAGATGGTTGCCAAGATCGCCCGCATACCTTCGGCCAGCATCAATTCCAATGAGAAGGAATCGCTCAAAGATCTTGAGACTAACCTGAAAATGGTGATCTTCGGCCAAGACGAAGCGATTTCCTCGCTTTCCAGCGCCATTAAGCTTGCGAGGGCAGGGTTGCGTGAGGGCGAGAAGCCCATCGGCTCGTTTTTATTCTCCGGCCCCACAGGTGTTGGCAAGACCGAAGTGTGTCGTCAGCTGGCCACGATCATGGGCGTTGAGTTGATTCGATTCGACATGTCCGAATACATGGAGCGACACACAGTGTCACGCTTAATTGGTGCACCGCCAGGTTATGTGGGTTTTGATCAGGGGGGACTGTTGACCGAAGCCATTACCAAGCATCCCCATTGCGTGCTGCTCCTCGACGAAATTGAGAAGGCGCACCCGGATGTATACAACTTGTTACTCCAAGTGATGGATCATGGCCGGCTCACAGACAACAACGGGAGGGGCGCGGACTTTAGAAATGTCATCCTGGTGATGACCACGAACGCCGGTGCGGCAGAGATGTCCCGGTCGTCTATTGGTTTTCAAATTCAGGATCATGCGCTTGATGGCATGGAAGTGCTGAAGAAGATGTTTACGCCTGAGTTCCGAAATCGTTTGGATGCGATTATTCCCTTCGGGCCGCTCAGTCGGGACGTGATTAAGACTGTGGTAGATAAGTTTCTGGTGGCGATCCAGGTGCAGCTGGATGACAAGAAAGTCCAGCTGGAGGTCACCGACGCAGCCCGTGATTGGCTTGCATTGAATGGTTACGATGAGCTTATGGGCGCAAGGCCAATGCAGCGACTCATTCAGGATCGGATCAAAAAGCCGCTGGCCGAGGATATTCTGTTCGGCCGGTTATCAGAGGGTGGCGGTGCCGTGGTCGTGGATGAAGAAGAAGGTGAGTTGGTGCTGCGAATTGAGGAGGCACTTGTTCACTGATTGAGGCGCAGCGCTTCATTCTCTGAAGGTAATACGCCCTTTGGATAAGTCGTACGGGGAAAGCTCAACCTTGACTTTGTCTCCCGTCAGAATACGGATGTAATTCTTACGCATTTTCCCCGATATATGCGCCATGATCACATGGCCATTTTCGAGCTCTACTCTGAACATCGTATTCGGCAGGGTGTCGACCACCGTGCCAGAGAGTTGGATTTGATCTTCCTTCGCCATAAAGTCTTGGAGTGCCTAATTGGGATCACGCATTTTGCCCGAAAGCGCCCCATGGCGCAAAGTGATCATGTCCTGGCGGCGATGATCCATCGATCATCGATCAGTTGCTCACTGGGACTGAAATTCAGCTTGTAATTCATCTTGTTACAGCCCTCGATGTGGTAACCCAGGTAGACATAGCCCGCGTCACTTCGCGCAGTGATCTCAATGAGTTTGAGAATCATGTAGGTTCCGAGTGATCGACCGGCTTCTTCCGGATCGAAGAACGAATAAACGGCGGACCAACCATCATCGAGTTCATCGCCCACCATCACACCAAGAAGTTTGTGGTCTCGACGAAAAGAGATGAATCGAACCGTTGGCGCTGGGGCTAGAAGGAAAGATTCAAACTGCGACCGAGTAGGGGGGAACATGTCGCCATCCTGGTGACGCACGTTGATGTACTGCGCATAGAGAGAATAAATCTCATCTGAATTGGAGGGCATCTCGATGTGCATTGATAGCCCTTGATTTTTCGCGAGTATTCGCCGCTGACCTCGACTCGGCTTGAAGGCAGAGGCAACGATGCGGGTTGGCACACACGCGTTGCAATTACCGCAATGGGGACGGTAGACATGCTCGCCACTGCGTCTGAATCCAATACGTGAAAGTGCCGAGATCAGCCCGCGGTCGAGCGGTAGCTCTGGATCAATAAATACCGTGCTTGCCGTTTGGTCTTCCAAATAGCTGCATGCATGCTCCGGGATTTGAAACAGTCGAATGTCGCGCACGGCTTACGATGGGCTGGTGAACAATGAGTCGCTATCGTAACTCAAGAAAACCCCTTTCTGACCCTGAAGGTGATCAGCTTTATCTCGACGAGCAATCAAATAGCTCAGAAACTGGTCGCGATCCATGGGTTCCGCGCCAAGTGACATCAAGTGTGGATTAGGCATTTGGCAGTCAACGAGATCGATACTGAGCCGAGTGCATGCCTTCATGAGAAAGGCGAGGGCAACTTTGGACGCATCGCGCTCAACCGACACCATCGATTCGCCACAAAATAGTTGACCGACAGATACGCCGTATAGCCCCCCCACAAGACGGCCATCCCTATAACAGCCAATCGCGTGAGCGAGACCTTGATTGTGTAGACCGAGATAGGCATCGCACATCGCGTCGGTAATCCAAGTCCCTTGGTGTTGAGTAAGCCGGTGCTCGCGACACAGTTTCATCACAGCATCGAACGCAGTGTTCAATTCAACCTGGAAGTCGCCACGCCGTAGGGTCTTCAAAAGGCTGCGCGACGGCTTGAATTGCTGAGGCCAAATGACTGCGCGTTCGGGAGGGCTCCACCACATGATGGGCTGATGATCTTCAAACCAGGGGAATATGCCGTGTCTATAAGCATCGATAAGGCGGCTAACAGATAAGTCTCCGCCCATGGCTAGGAGGCCGGGCGGGTCCTCCAGTGCGCTGCATGGGTCTGGGAAGCTGCTATTCGAGCCTACCGGCGAAGTCATTGGCCTTATGCAGACTGCTCAAGGGCATCGAGGAATTTTTCTGCGTCGAGCGCCGCCATGCAGCCAAAGCCTGCGGAGGTAACTGCTTGACGATATACCTGATCAGCGACATCGCCTGCAGCGAAGATCCCGGGAACGCTCGTTGAGGTGGCGCCGCCCTCAAGGCCGCTTTGGATCGTCAAATAGCCATTGTTCATAGCGAGCTGGCCATCAAAGAGACCAGTATTGGGTGAGTGACCGATAGCGATAAAGACCCCAGTGACGTCCAGCGTCTGTTGGTCGCCGGTTTCCGTAGATGAGATTTGAATCCCAGTCACGCCCATGTCATCCCCGAGGACCTCAGAGAGGGTCTGATTCCACAAAATGTGGATATTGTCTTTCGCCATGACTCGGTCGCGAAGGATCTTTTCTCCTCGAAACTGATCGCGTCGATGGACGAGATAGACATCGCTTGCCAGGTTGGCGAGGTAGAGCGCTTCCTCAAGAGCCGTATTGCCACCCCCAATGACCGCGACTTTCTGGCCCCGGTAGAAGAATCCATCGCAAGTGGCACAGGCACTGACGCCTTTGCCCTTGAATGCCTCTTCGGACGGTAGTCCGAGATACTTCGCGGAGGCACCCGTCGCAATGATGGCCGCGTCGCAGGTGTACGTCGCTTGATCACCCTCGAATTTAAAAGGGCGAACAGAGAGGTCACAGGTGTGAATGTGATCATAGATGATCTCACTTTCGAAACGCTCGGCATGTTGCTGCATCCGCACCATCAGATCGGGACCTTGCAACCCTTCGACGTCACCAGGCCAGTTATCCACATCTGTGGTGGTGGTGAGCTGACCACCGGTTTCGATGCCCGTGATCACCACAGGGTTGAGGTTGGCGCGAGCAGCGTAGACCGCGGCGGTAAATCCGGCAGGGCCCGAGCCAAGGATGAGTAATTTTTGGTGTCGAATATCCATAAAAAAGTGTTGATCCCGTTCAAACGATTGGTGCTGATGGGTGGCTCGTCCCGTTTCTTGATGCTCGCTTTCGAGACGTACTCAGCAAATACGTGCTGTTCGACATCGAGAATGCGGACCCAGGCGCTGTCCGCGCGACGCGCGAAAATGGTACTTGAAATTCAGGTTCATCGGTAGGGCGAGAGACGTTGATAGCGGGTCGTGACCGAACCTTATGAAGACACTGTATACGAATAAGCGAGCGGCGTTTGGCCAGGGGCCCGGCGGGGGGCTTGCTCGATAGGCACCATCCCTAGGCGGCATCGGATGACATCGCTCAATCCTTCCGGCTATGTTGAGACGGTGATTTTCGAGTGAATCGGGGTACAATAGCGGGGTCAGGTGTAGAGGTTTTTCATTGACTTCGAGAAACGCCAAAAAACCGTTGGAAGCGAGCGAGCGCAATGCGTTCCTGGATGTTTTGCTGCCACGACTCAGAGAAGCTGCGATTATTTTCCAGGTTTTACTGGCACTCCTGCTTGCTTCCGCACTGCTCACTTACCATCCAGAAGATCCCGGTTGGACTTATACGGGAACGACGATGGTGGTCAGCAATGCGGTGGGTTCTGCCGGCGCATGGATGGCGGACGTCCTGTTCGTCCTGTTTGGTCTGGCAGCCTACGGGTTCCCCTTATTGATCCTTGTACCCGTGGTGAAGCAGTTAATGTTTCGGCGCGAGGAAGAGCTGAACGCTCCGCTTCTCGCTGTTCAAGCGATCGGCCTGGCGTTTACCATCGTGTCGTTTTGCCTCCTCTTTGATCTGCATTTTTATGAATACGCAGACGGCCTAAGGGAACAAAGTGGTGGCATATTGGGGCAATTGTTGTCGCAACTTTTGCTCCCCGCGTTGAGCTATGTTGGCACCACGATCAGCGCCCTCGCGCTCGCGTTGTTTGGTCTGACGTTAATTATCGAGATTTCTTGGTTGTCAGTGCTTGATCGTACGGGCGAATTCACCGTGACGCTCGTTTACAAGACGAAGGTCGCTTGGCGCAAGTTTTTCGAAGCCAGGAAAGCCCAACACCGCAAAGAGGAGGTCTCTCAGGTACGCAAAGAGGCCATCGAGCGTCAAGTTGAGCATGAGAAAGCGCGAGCGCCGTTGGTGATTCAGAAGCGTGAAGAGAAAAAGCCTGAAATCAGCCAGCGTGCCGCCAGGGAGAAGCAGGGCAATCTATTTAAAACGGAAACCATCGAGGGGCTGCCAGCCCTCAGCTTGCTGGATGAAACCAGTGATGCGGACCGACGGGGGCTCTCTGAGGATAACCTCGAGGCGATGTCGAGGCTCCTCGAACTGAAGTTGAAGGACTACGGCATCGACGCTGAGGTTGTGGCTGTATTCCCAGGGCCGGTCATCACTCGGTTTGAAATCTTGCCTGCAGCTGGCGTTAAGGTGAGTCGGATTTCGGGTTTGGCCAAGGATCTCGCCCGCTCGCTTGCCGTGATCAGCGTTCGAGTGGTGGAAGTCATCCCTGGTAAGCCAGTTGTCGGGATTGAGATTCCCAATGAGGACCGAGAGATGGTTCGATTGAGCCAGGTGCTGTCCTCGAAGGTTTACGATGATTCAAGCTCTGCATTAACCCTCGCGCTTGGGCACGATATTGCCGGCTCACCGGTGGTCGCCGATCTTGCGAGGATGCCCCACCTTCTGGTTGCAGGGACCACCGGCAGTGGTAAGTCCGTGGGATTGAATGCCATGTTGTTGTCGTTGCTCTTTAAAGCTTCGCCTGAGGAGGTTCGACTCATTATGGTCGATCCCAAAATGCTTGAGCTTGCGGTATACGAAGGCATTCCCCACCTGCTGACGCCTGTGGTAACCGATATGAAGGACGCCGCCAATGCGCTCAGGTGGTGTGTGGCAGAAATGGAGCGGCGGTATCGGTTGATGGCCGCATTGGGCGTTCGAAACATGAGTGGTTTCAATCGAAAGGTGAAGGACGCAGCCAAAGCGGGGGAGCCCATTACAGACCCGTTATGGGTGAGCGATCCTCTGCTCGAGGAGCCAGAGCCCGCACCGGCGCTCGAGCCCTTGCCTTACATCGTTGTGGTCATTGATGAATTTGCAGACATGATGATGATCGTCGGCAAAAAGGTCGAGGAATTGATTGCGCGTATCGCGCAGAAGGCCAGGGCAGCGGGGATTCACCTGATCTTGGCAACGCAGCGGCCTTCGGTGGATGTCATTACCGGGCTGATCAAAGCCAACGTGCCCACGCGTATTGCCTTTCAAGTTTCAAGCAAGGTGGACTCCAGAACGATTTTGGACCAGGGCGGCGCGGAGCAACTTCTGGGACACGGCGACATGCTTTATTTGCCCACGGGTTCTCCGATCCCGGTTCGAGTGCATGGAGCCTTTGTAGACGATGATGAGGTCCACCGGGTGGTTGAAAGTTGGAAGTCGCTAGGTGAGCCCAACTACCTCGATACCATTCTCGACGCCAGGACTGATGCTGAGCTGTTACCGGGTCAGGCCGGGGGACAGGAAGATGAGGACGCCGGTGAAGAGGATGCGCTCTACGATGAGGCTGTGGCCTTCGTGACTGAATCTGGGCGAGCGTCGATCTCCGCTGTTCAGAGAAAATTCCGAATCGGCTACAACCGGGCTGCGCGGATGGTCGAGGAAATGGAGCGAGCCGGTGTTGTGAGCCCAATGAATTCCAACGGTTCGAGAGAAGTCCTGGCTCATGCGCCACCCGAGTAGTGTTAAGCCGTTGCGGCGAGCTCTTGGGCTGCAACCTATCCTGGCGTGCTTGCTAACGGTGGGGCCCACGTTCTTGATGGCAGAGCCCTCAGCCCGAGTGGAGCCCTCAGCCCGAGTGGAGCCCTCAGCCCGAGTGGAGCCTTCAGCACAAGAAGAGCCCTCAGCCCAAGAAGAGCCTTCAGCCCAAGAAGAGCCTTCAGCCCAAGAAGAGCCCTCAGCCCAAGAAGAGCCCTCAGCCCAAGAAGAGCCCTCAGCCCAAGAAGAGCCCTCAGCCCAAGAAGAGCCCTCAGCGCAGATAGAAACCCCGGGCCAGCAAAGCCCCACAGCAGAGCAAGTTCGCTTGGTCAGCCTGCTTAAATCGCTCGATCAAACCATTTTGAATTTTGACCAACAAGTTGCTGGTCAGACCGCGGTCAGCCAAGGACAGCTCACACTGGCAGGGCCAAATCGGTTTCGTTTGGCCTTGCAGCCAGAGGATCTGCTGGTGATCTCCGATGGTGAGGTGGTCTACGAGGTTGACCGAATGCTCGAACAAGTCACCTTGCGATCGCTCACCGATCAACCTGAGACCAGTCCCCTGTGGTTGTTTTTAGAGCCGAATGCGTCGCTGACCAAATTCAATATTGATCAGGCGATTGAAACCAAGGCCCCATTCGGCCAAGCCGAGTCCTATGAAGGTTCAGAGATGATCGAAATTTTCACGTTGACGCCGCTCGACCCCTCGCAGGGGCTTATCGATCATGCCGAACTGAGGTTTCGTTCGTCAGCGCCGGAATCGCTCAGGGTGATGATGGTGGGCGGGGAGTCCGTCCTTTTTCGATTCAGGCGCGTCACTCCGATGTCTGAAGCGGATCCCAGTCCCTTTCTGAAGCCCAGTTTTGAATCGTTTGATGTGATTGACCAAAGAACGGAATCCGTGGGAATGATTGATGGCCGTTGAGCGGGCAGGCTTATTTCAGGATCCGGCGCCCTATGTGCCCTTGGCTGCCCGGATCAGACCTGAGCAGCTGGTTGACGTTGCTGGGCAAGGGCATCTTTTAGGAAAAGGTAAACCGCTGCGGCAGATGATTGAGAGCGGTCAATTGCATTCGCTTATTTTCTGGGGGCCGCCGGGTACTGGAAAGACCACGCTCGCTCGAATGGTCGCACGCTCGAGCGATGCTCACTGGATTAGCCTTTCGGCTGTGTTGAGTGGGGTCAAGGAGATCCGCTCAGCGGTCGACGAAGCGAGACAGATGAAGACCCAAGGCAGAAAGACAGTTTTGTTCGTGGATGAAGTGCACCGATTTAATAAGAGCCAGCAGGATGCGTTTTTGCCTCATGTGGAGGATGGCACGCTCATCTTTATCGGGGCAACGACCGAGAACCCTGCATTTGAGTTGAACAGCGCGCTGCTTTCTCGCGCGCGAGTCTATAAGTTGGAGTCTCTGAGTGAGGGTGACATTGAAGGAATTCTGACACGCGCATTGCTCGATCCAACCCTCGGTGAGGCCGCCGAAGGCGCGACCGCTCACCCACTTGGTCAGGTAGATCAGGTCCGTATCAAGGCTCAAGAGGGAGTTTTGGCGATGATTGCTCGCGCTGCGGATGGTGATGCGAGACTTGCGCTCAATATCCTGGAAATTGCGTTAACCAATCGGGCAAATGATGCACTCACCCGTGACAATTTAGCTCAAGTATTGGGTAGTACCTTTCGCCGATTCGATAAGGGCGGCGATGTGTTCTTTGATCAGATCTCGGCGCTCCACAAATCCGTTAGGGGATCAGACCCTGATGCCGCGCTCTACTGGTACGCGCGCATGATAGATGGAGGTTGCGATCCTCTCTACATTGCGCGGCGCGTGGTGCGAATGGCCTCCGAAGATATTGGCAATGCCGACCCTCGAGCGTTGGCTCTGGCACTCAACGCTTGGGATGTTCAATCCCGCCTTGGTCAGCCAGAAGGTGAGCTCGCCATCGCGCAAGCCATCGTCTACCTGAGCGTCGCGGCTAAAAGCAATGCGGTTTATCTCGCTTGGCAAGCCGCGCAGGCTTCAGTGGCAAATGCTCCCAGCGAAGAGGTTCCGATCCATTTAAGGAATGCGCCAACGCGCCTCGCAAAAGAACTCGGGCACGGTGAGCAGTATCGCTATGCGCACGATGAGCCTGGCGCGTTTAGTCCCGGCCAACGATATTTCCCTGACAGTCATTCGCCAACGCGCTATTACGTGCCTACAGACCGAGGACTTGAAGCCAAAATCGCTGAGAAGATGCGCTATTTAAACGAGCTGAATGAGCGTGCGGGAAAAGACGCCGGGACGCAGGAATGAACTTCTCGAGGGGCGGTCAATGACGAATTGGGCCTTGATAGCGGTGGGTGGCGCCCTCGGCGCGTTGCTGCGTCATGGGTTGACCCATCTTATACCTCGCGGCGGCGAGGAGGCTTTTCCCTGGGCGACGCTGGTCGCCAATTTGATCGGTTGTCTGCTGATGGGTTGCGCGTATGCCATGGCGCAACGTGAAATTCTGGTGGAGCCGTGGCGTGGTTTAGTCATGGTGGGACTTCTTGGCGCTCTGACGACCTTTTCGGCTTTCAGTCAACAGATGTATGAGCTCATTCAGGCCGGGCGCTTGGGTCTGTCAATCAGTTATGCACTGATGAGTGTCGTAAGCTGTTTGTTGCTGTTCGCCGTGACGGTTTGGGCACTCTCGTGGGTCTTCAAAAATTGAATTTGAAGCACCAATCCGCTAACCTCGCGCGGTCTTTCCGAGGGACTCAGCATGCTTGACCAGAAGTGGATCCGGGGTGATCTGGCCGATCTCGCTGGCCGGTTATCCAAGAAGGGATTCGAGCTTGATGTGGCTTATCTTGAATCGGCCGAGCAGAACCGGAAGTCGGCGCAGACCTCGATGGAATCGCTCCAGTCCGAGCGGAACAGTCGCTCGAAGGCGATCGGGCAAGCCAAGGCAAAAGGGGAAGATATTGAGCCATTGCTTGCGGAAGTCGCCACGCTCGGCGACCGTTTAGAGGCGGAGAAAGCGCGATTCGAATCCGTTAATCAGGCGCTTCAAGGCTACCTCGCGACCCTTCCAAATCTACCCGATGAAGACGTGCCCACTGGCACGGATGAATCAGACAATATCATTGTCCGCAGTTGGGGCACCCCGACTGAGCTCGGGTTCACACCACGTGATCACGTGGACTTAGGTGCACCTGGTGGCAGAATGGATTTTGATGTTGCAGTGAAATTATCCCAGTCGCGATTCGTTGTCCTTCGGGGAGAACTTGCGAAGTTGCAGCGTGCCCTTATTCAATTCATGTTGGACGTACATGTTGGTGAGCACGGTTACCAAGAGGTCTATGTTCCGTTCATCGTTAACAGTGATTCGCTGCACGGCACCGGCCAGTTACCCAAATTCGCAGAGGATCAATTCAAGATCGAATCCGACCGAGAGCTCTATCTGATCCCAACAGCAGAAGTTCCCGTCACCAACATGTATCGGGACACGATTACCAACAGTGCGGACCTGCCGATCAAACTGGTCTGCCACTCACCCTGTTTTAGAAGCGAGGCGGGGAGCTACGGACGCGACACGCGAGGCATGATTCGTCAACACCAGTTTGAAAAGGTTGAATTGGTTCAGCTCGTACCGCCAACAGACAGTGATGCAGCGCACGAAGCGCTAACTTCGCACGCTGAGGCGATTTTACAAAAGCTGGAGTTGCCCTATCGAGTGGTCAATCTTTGCGGTGGCGATCTTGGTTTTTCTGCGGCGAAGACGTACGACCTCGAAGTGTGGCTTCCTAGCCAGCAGGCTTACCGAGAGATCTCTTCCTGCAGTAATTTCAGAGATTTTCAGGCGCGGCGTATGCAGGCGCGAATGCGCACTGGCGACAATAAACCCGAACTCTTGCACACGTTGAACGGGTCGGGCGTTGCCGTGGGTCGAGCGCTGGTGGCGATTTTGGAAAATTTTCAGGACGAGGGTGGCCGCGTCGCGATTCCCAAGGCGCTCCAACCGTACATGGCAGGCGCAACGCACGTTCTGGGTTCGCCAGCGTCCTCCGCCTGAGTGGGCTTAACAAGGCTATATCAACGACTGGGAGCCACTGAGAGCGGCTGGCATGAAGGCAGAGGCGAAGGTCTTGGTACCTATCATTTTCATCCCCCGAGCGACCGTAGACCCGCTGTGGCAATCACGCCTTTGGTTTCAATCGCAATCAGGGGGCTTAGGTAACCCAGCTATTTGAGCTAAGTGGCGCCGAGCTCTTCCGCCGAAGAGCTGCATCAATAGAATGCTGCTGAAGTTGGGGTTCACCTGCTCTTTCAGGAGCTTCAGGGTGACTCGGCTGGTGGGGGATAGCCCATAGTCTGTGTAAAAGCGTCGAACCACATGAATGACCTCCCAATGCGCGGGAGAGAGCTCAACGTCCAAGCTTTGCGCGATCGAATCGGCGACTTCGGGATGCCAATCCTCCATTCGCCTGAGAAATCCCTCGACGTCGCGTTCAATCACGTGATTAAGCCCAGCTCACCACACGGTCATAGCGAACAACGAGCGCTACCCAATCTGAATCATCAATCACGGTTGCACCATCCTGGGTTTCACTCAAGCCGCGCGCGTTTAGGTCGCGTCGCAACGCGTATCGTGTGCTGCAATCAATTGTGTTCAGAATGTCAGCATCAAAGACGCCATCCTCCAAGAGAAGTACCGCGTCCTCAGGCTGGATGTGTTGCTGATGGCGCTCAAGCGCACCGGGTTGATTGAAGGTGTGCAGGATCATTTTAAAAACTAAGCACAGCATCAGCCCGCTGAATCTGCTGGTTGATCTCGTCGTTCCCTAGAGGGCGCGCGTCGATGATGAGCTCACCCCTTTGGAGACGGTGTTCGTTTGCTGCATCGCTTGAGTAGTAGATCTCTTCAATGCCGTAATCTCGAAGCGCGCCAAAGCCTCGGTTATAGGCCTTTCTTCCATGAGCCGTGGTCTGTTGGCGAAGCTGGGTGACGCCCCAGCCAGTAAAAATTACGACGCAATCAGAAAAAGCCGATCCAGCTAGCACAGCGTCTAATGCCTCCTGAGGTAGGATGCTTGCCCCCGAGGTACCTTGAAGAATAAAAAGTAACCGTTTCATTGAATCTGCCTAGGGCAAGAAAGTGAGTGTGCGGTCAGCCGTTAAAGCGGCGTCAATGAGCTGACCGAGACCGCCGATCTCGAATCCCTTAGCCAGCGACGAGCTTGGCTTTTCAAATCGTTGGGCCTCTCTTTCATCAAGGATCCCGCGGCGCAGGCAAGACGCGACGCAGAGAATCAGCGGGATGTCGTGTTCACTGCCGAGCGCTTGCCAGAGCGCCTGGAGATCAGTCTCATCCTGAGGCGGCGCAAGATGCTCACTGCCGATCAGCACTGCGTCATGGTAGAAAAAAGCCCGCTGGATCGAATGGCCTGCCGTGATCGCCGCGCACGCGAAGGCGTGCGCGGAAAGCAGGCTTTGGCTGCTGGTCGGCGAGCCCTGAATTAAAAGCGCGAACTGCACAGGCAACGCTCACGGAGGAATGCGCCGCAAAGCATTGCGGCGCAGGCGTTAATTGTCAATCGTCGCTTGCGAAACCCAAAAGGTGAAGCAAGTTGACAAATAGATTGAAGAGGTTGAGATACAGGGAGACGGTAGCAACCACATAATTGGTCTCGTGCCCCTGAATGATGTTGCTCGTGTCATACAGAAGAAACATCGAAAAGAGCAAAACGCAAGCTGCGCTGAGCGCGAGCTGCAGACCAGCGATCTGAACACCAAAAAATGAGGCGATCCAAGCCGCAATCATGCTGCCAATCACAACCAAGAGGCCCGTCATCAAAAAGCCGCCCATGAAAGTGAGATCTTTCTTGGTGGTCAGCACATAGCCTGATGCGATAAAGAAGATGCCTGCTGTCAGCGCAAGCGATTGCATGACGAGCCAGCCACCGTTCGGCATACCGCCTATGACCATATTCAGCATGGGGCCTAGTGAGGCGCCCATAAGGCCGGTGAAGCCAAAAACCCACGCGATCGCCGAAGATGAATTTGCCCATTTGCGCATGGTAAAAGCGATGATGAGCGCCGGGATAAAGCAAGCCCACATGAAAATAGGTGGCGGCTGCAGTGCGAACGCAAGGCCCGCGCAAGCTGCGCTCCACAGCAAGGTCATGGACAAGAGCATGTAAGTCTGACGTAAGACCTTGTAGCTCGATTCAGAGATACGGGTGGTGGTTGAGTTCGACGTCGCGTAACGCATGTCGGCCATGGTGAAGCTCCTCTGGGGTATAAATGGGTGTGGGCGCATAGGGTCCACTGGTGAAATCTTAAGGGCTTTACGCCCGATTTCAAGGGTCAGCCAGGTTAATTCTCGGCTGAGTGATGAGCGCGCTTGGGCGAATTGCTGGACCCGGGTGCGCGCTTTCCATGACCCCGGTAAAACGAGCCCCTAGGCTAACTCTCATCATGAGATTGGGACTCCAGGACAGGTTGCCCAGCATCCAATACACGCCAATTAACGACGCATCTCTTCTAAGACCTCGATTTGCTCAACGAGATAAATCTTGAAGGCTTCGTGTTGCTCAGGACCAAGGGAGGCCAACATGGTGTCTTCAAATTCATTGAATCGATTCTTTCTCGCGCGCTCTACCTTTTTCGGCAAATTGGCGCCGCCGCGACGAATAATTTTGGTCACGTCGGCCCTCAAACCCTCCAAACACTCAGTGAGCGAGCTCCTAAACAAGGTCCGCTGCTCTTCGGTCATATCGATGTCGAGGATTTTCTTGGTCAGGGACAATGTGAGCCAGGGGGGCAGTGTGGGCGCGTCTTCCGCATAGATCGCAGGGCTTGATGAGAGGATGACAAACGCTAACAGAATACGGCTGAAGCGAGGAAGGGTGAGCGATAACGTCATGGGCTTTCTCGTGACAAGGTGGGAAGAGCTTAGCAAAGCGTTGTTGATTGCGCCAAATTGAGTCAACGAGGGCGCCAAGTTGCAGTCTCCTACAATAGGGTTGAACGCCGAACGCTAACCCTTAACCCTTTGGTAAAAAGTTGGGGGCCTGCGCGAGACGTGATCAGCGATAAGCGATAAGACTCAGGCTTTGAGCCTCGATATCCATGGATGTGAACTAAACTCGACGTTTCTCAGATCGCCTGTATGGACGAGCACGGAGGCTCACGCAAGACTCTGACAGATGCGAA
>Ga0255768_10001007_pt1 | contig 29687 bp, 31 predicted proteins | sample 071ome_33_FD_179983 | JGI IMG/M metagenome (GOLD analysis project Ga0255768, IMG submission 179983) | Coastal salt marsh microbial communities from the Groves Creek Marsh, Skidaway Island, Georgia - 071412AT metaG (version 2) | ecosystem: Environmental > Aquatic > Marine > Intertidal zone >...
CGATGTGGTGCTCAACTACACGGCCGGCTCTGATTATGGACTGTCGCTCTTCGCCGAATCGGACTCGGACACCACGCTGATTGTGCTGACGCCGGGCGGCTGGCAGTGCGACGACGACAGCTATGGCGATCTGAATCCCAACATCAGACTCGACAGCCCGCAATCCGGTGACTATCTGATCTGGATTGGCACCTATGACAGTGGTGTTGCCGATGCGGTACTGGGTATCTCTGAGTACTGAGTTGCCGCTGGGGAAATGGGAGTCACTTGCCGCAATAATTCGATACCTGTCGATCTGGGCAGTCGCTGGCCGGTGAGAATCAGGTCAACCTTGCGGACTTCAGATTGCAGCAGGGCATCGTCGGCTTTTCTGAATGTGCTGACAGCCCGTGACTCCGAGCACAGCGAGTCAGTGACTTCCTGCAGGATCTGATCATCGTCAATTACCGCGAGAATAGAGTACACGCCTGAGTTTCCTCGAGAGGCAGAGCACAGCGTCTGCCGTTGTCATAATCTTACACTGAAGAGCGTTCAGTCGAAGGGAAGGTTAGAGACCGCCTTGGCTGTAGAACAAATATGCAGCTGCTGCAGCCAGCACAACGACAAATAACCCGAATATCTTCAGAGTTTTGCCCGCGGTCCGCGGCTCACCGCTTGGGTGCTGGGCCGATGCTCTGTCAGACCTGCTGTCTGATGCGCTGGCGGATCCGACAGCGGCTGCGCCATCGGGCTCTTCGCCGGCAGCCATTTCTTGGGCAGCATGCCTGAGCAGTTCATCGAACAGTTGCGCACCTTCGCCGGGCTTGGAGCCGGCTGCCGCAGCATCCTCAGCCGACGCGCCCTCAGCGCTGTAGCGCAGGTCGAGATCCTTGAGCGTTTGCAGTATGCCCTGATACTCCGGTCGCCCCCTCGCAACTGCCGACAGCAGTTTGAGCTCATTCTGAGAAGGGTGGTTGAAATACGCGTGGAACACGCGCTTGTCCTTCATCAGCCTGTTGCTGCTGATCAGTCTTGAATCCAGTCTGGCGGTGTTGCACAGCAAACCAAGGTTACCACCCGGTAGCGCGGTGCAGATCAATTCAATGTCCTGCCAGTCTTCGGAAATTAGCTCATCTTCGTTCTCGATGACGATTATTTTGCGCGTCTTGTCCGCCCTGCCCTGCGCGAGCACTTGCTCCAGGGGGAGGTCGCCGAGTTCCTTGTTCAGGATCTCGGTGAGCTTGTCTTTGCGCAGCGGATTGAAGCGCAGAACGGCGTTTTCCCCAACCTGCTCGATGCGCGTGACCACCAGGTTCATGTAGTAGTCTGACATTTTTACGGAGTCGGCGTGGACAAAGCAGAAGGGGGTGGCGGAATGGAGGCGCTGAATCAGTCTCCCTACCGATTTTTCATGTCGGTGAGTCAGATAGAAGCCCTCAGAGCGCACGCGTCCCTGCACATTCTTGATGAGGTTTGAAGTCTCGCGTAGTGAGGTTTTGCGCATAACCGGATGCTCTGAAACTTCTGCTGCCTCGCGAACTGACTGCGATCGTGATGAATGGCCGACGAGGCCAGATTGACCTGAGATCAGTATAGCGCAATCGCCCGGCAAACCGCATCAGTCACGGCAGCTCGACAGAGCGCATGGCAGCAACGCTCCGGCATTCAGTCGGCTGGGGTCAGATGGTGGTCAGACTGAGCCGACAAGCCTGACCGGGTGCCGGACGACAGCGCACCGGCATGCGCCTGCCGGCGGCGCAGTGGGTGTTGACGCGTGTCTCTGGCTAGGGGTAGGAAATCCAGTTTCGGGTGACTTCACCGATGGTCTGCGGCGGGCTGACAAAAATCAGCGCCAGTATGTCCGCGGCGTTGGGCAGACGGATATCGGTTCCGGCTATGAGTCTGTTGGGGTTGGATGATCGGAATGCTGCCGGGTTGGCCTGCACAAAAGCCTGTCTCAGAAAGGAGACTTTCATGGAGGAGTCAGGCATCGTCAGTTCGATGATCTGATCAAGGGTGTCGCCCGGCTTGATTCGGTAGGTGCCGCCTTCAAGCCGCTCCAGCTCCTGCGCCGCAAGGTAGCGTTCGACTTCCACGTCCTGAAGCAGTTGGATCAGCGCTGCGTCAATCCTCGCTGAGCCCTGTCCGCTGGCGGTATGACAGAAAAACGCAAAGAAGACGCTGCCGATCAAGAGGCGCGATTTCGGATGTCCGGATTGCAGTAAAGTCATTGGCTTGTCCATGTCATGAAAATGGGTCTGTGATCGCGCCGCGCTAAAAAGGCACGGCCGTGATGAAAGGGCGATGGGTTTGACCGGCGATAATGTCGACCGATGCGTTATGCTGATTGACCGCGGTAACCTGGCCAATGGCCAGAGAGTCAATGACCTCGGGGTCCATACCTGAACCCGTTCGTCGGAACGGTGTCGTTGACAGAATGAACCGGTCGCCAAGCTCGATGCCGGCCGCTCTGCCTTTGTCGAGCCGAACCCGGTGAGCCTCTGGGGTGATCAGATTGGCCTGGGCTGAGATAGCGGTGTGCTCCAGCAGGCACGTGCCTGTGGTGTTCAAGCGCGCAGCAAACTCTGACAGCTCCCGGGTCAGCTTGTTCAGTGCACGTCCGCTCAGGCGGCGAGGCATCAGGCTGCGCGCAGAGGTCGGCACTGAGAGGCGCACCCGCTGCTGCAGAAATTCCGAGCCGGTCAGTGTATCCCGCAGCGCCAGTGATACCTGAATAGCAAACGATTCACTGCGGTTGGCAGTGACGGCATCAGCCACCAGCCTTGATCTTGATAAGTCGGTGAGCAGGCGGCCACCAGCGCTGCGCAAGTTACGCAGGCCCTGAGTGGCAAGGGTCCGTTCCCGGTCAAACGCTATCTGCACATCAATCAGGTATCTTGCGCTGCGGACGTCGCGATTCGCGTTGTTGAGCAGGGCGAAGTAGCGGGTGCTGCTGACGGTTGCATTGTCTTGCGGCGCCCGGGTTGCAAACCAGTGAGGTGAGACCTCAATCTCATCGGAGAGAAAAGACCCGACTGTGCGGGAAACTTCTTCGGCCAGACTGTTCTCGATCCGGGAATCCCAGCCAGAGCGGCGGATCGAGATACCGACTTCTTTTTGATAAGGGTTCCGCGAGCTCACGCATGTCTGACCGTCAGGTGAACCTGCGTTTGTCAGAAGCGCGCTTACGCCGGGCCCCGTCTGTCTGCTCTGCTGCAGGAGTCTGGCGTTTGCAAAGCCTCTGATTGGGGTGTCAGTTTCAAAATAGGTGGATTCCACCAGCCTGCCGCTGGCGTCAATGAATCCGGTGGATTTGATGGACAATCCTGAATCAATCGACTGATTGAGCATTTCCAGTCTGAGCGAGTCCAGAAGCGCCTGCCCGGTCCGCGCGTCTTCCGGTGTGTCTGCGAACACACCACTGGCCAGGGTGGCCAGCCACATGCCAAAAACCGTGTTAATTGAGCGTTTCATGATCATAAAGGTCTACTCGAGGTCGCCGCTGTCATCAGCTTCAGTCGATGCTGCGCAGGTACAGTTTCTTGAGATCATTCACCACCAGCTGTGGCAGAGACAACGTAACTTCGTAAGTGGTGTCAGAAATTGGCTGGATACTGTCGACCTCCGCCCCGTAGATGATGCCTTCGACGCGGGAATGAATGGTGTCGCTCTGGATAACCAGATCTCCGACCGTGGTGGTGCCGGTGACATACAGGCCATAGATCTGCTCTGACAGGGCGCGGTAGGCATCGATTTTTGAGGCCCTGATCGCCAGCACACGCTGCTGGCTGGGATTGCCATACTGGGCGTCGATATCGGCATAGCCCGTTGCGGTCAGGCGGCCGCTTTCGGCGCTCATGCGTTCAGCCAGTGCGTCCGCTAACTCGTCCGTGGTGCTGGCGCACCCGGTGACGGCGATTGCCAGTAACAGTGTCAATGCGGTTCTTGCCATGATGCTTCAGTCCCCATGTGCCGGGCGGCCGATTGTTCGGCGCCGGATTTCCCGTGAATCGCCGGAGTGCGCAGCATCCGGCGATTGCATTTTCCTTCTCGATGTCCCCCCAATCGACACCGCCGCCATGAACTTTATTCGTCAGAGACTCTCGGAATTTTGTGGATGGCACGGGACTTGCTTATTCATAGATATCCGGCGTTTTCAGTGTTTACCGCCAGTTTTAAACTTTTATAACTTACTGATAAATATATAGAAATATGGAAACCACAGCACTGTCATTTTTACGACAAAGCTTCTCTCAAACCAGCCTGACTGGTCTGGGCATGCCGTTCATTGTCCTGCTGATTATGGCGATGCTGATCGTGCCCCTGCCGAGCCTGCTGCTGGACGTGCTGTTTACCGTGAACATTCTGGTGGGTCTTGTCATCATCATGGTGTCCATCAATGTCTCCAGACCGCTGGAGTTTTCCTCCTTTCCGTCTATCCTGCTGCTCGCCACGATGCTGCGCCTGAGTCTCAATGTGGCGTCGACCCGAATTGTGCTGGTCAATGGCCATCAGGGTGCCGGCGCTGCAGGTAATGTGATCGAGGCGTTCGGTGAGTTTGTCATCGGGGGCAACTACATTGTCGGTTTCATCATTTTTATCATATTGATGATCATCAACTTTATTGTGGTTACCAAGGGCGCCGGACGCGTTTCAGAGGTGATTGCGCGCTTCACCCTTGATGCCTTACCGGGCAAGCAGATGGCAATTGATGCCGACCTGAATGCCGGCGTCATTGATCAGGAGGCCGCCAAGCGACGTCGCGAGGAGGTTTCGCAGGAATCTGACTTCTTCGGTTCTATGGACGGTGCCTCCAAATTTGTCCGCGGCGACGCGATAGCGGGTATCCTGATTCTGCTGATCAATATCGTGGGCGGGTTGGCAATCGGCATTGGCCAGCACAGTTTGTCTTTTGCGCAGGCCGGTGAGATCTATGTTTTGCTCACCATAGGAGATGGTCTGGTTGCCCAGATCCCCTCCTTGTTGCTGTCGCTGTCTACCGCAATTATTGTCACGCGGGTCACCACTTCAGAATCAACCACCGCGCAGGCCAGCACGCAGCTGGCAAGCCCGACCGCGCTTGGGATTGCTGCCAGTATTCTGATTATTCTCGGCTGCATACCCGGCATGCCTCATTTCATATTTCTCACCATGGGCAGTCTGCTTGGTGTGATTGCTTATTACCTCGGTCGCTCACGACAGGAGCTGGAAACCAGCCTGCAGGTTGAACAGCAGGTTGCTGCTGAGACCCCTGCGAATACTGAAAGCGACGAGCTTGACTGGTCCCATATCGAACAGGTCGATCAGGTTGGCCTGGAAATTGGCTATGGTCTGATCCCGTTGATTGATCAGGATTCCGGGGGCACCTTGCTGTCCCGAATCCGCGGGATTCGCAAAAAGCTGTCTTCCGAACTGGGCTTTCTGATTCACCCGATTCGCATTCGCGACAATCTGGAAATTACCCCTGATGCCTACAACATCGTCATCAACGGGGCAATTCGGGGTAAAGGGGAAGTCACCATTGGCAAGGAACTGGCAATCAATCCGGGCCATGTTTCCATTCCGCTGGACGGGATCCGCACCAAGGAGCCGGCGTTCAATCTGGATGCGTACTGGATCGACCGGAGTCAGAGCGATTTTGCCAAAACTGCCGGCTATACCGTGGTCGATCCGGCTACTGCAATCGCGACGCATATGAATTCCATTCTGAAAAACAATGCCGACCAGCTGCTCGGACACAGCGAAACCCAGCAGCTGCTTGATCTGGTCACTGAAAGGTCGCCGAAGCTGATTGAAGACCTGGTGCCTAACAAGCTGACCGTGGCAACCGTCACTCAGGTGCTGAAAAATCTGCTGCTGGAAGGGGTGTCCATCCGCGATAACCGGTCCATCATGGACAACCTGCTTTCTGAGTGCACCAAGACCAAGGACCCCAACGAACTTACTGCTCTGATCAGACCCCACCTGGGCCGGAGTATCGTGCAGGACATCATCGATGTCGGTGAAGAGCTGCCGATCATCACCATCGAGCAGAATCTCGAGAACCTTCTCAATAATTCACTGCAGGAATCAGCACAATCCAAGGAGGCATTTCTTGAGCCAAAGCTGATTGATGCGCTGGTGAATTCAATTGCGACGGAGAAACACGAAGCGGAAGAAAAGGGCTTCCCCTCAGTGCTGGTGGTTTCTCCCACAATTCGACCCTGGCTTTCCCGCCTGCTTCGCCAGCGGCTTGGCAACCTTTCTGTACTTGCCTATACGGAAGTGCCGGAGGACCAGGAAATACGCGTTATTGGCAGAGTAGGAATACAAATGAATCAACCGCATGAGGCAGCCGCATGAAAATTGAAGTGATTTGGGCCCAGAATTCAAAGTCTGGCATTTCAAGAGCAACTTCCACCTACGGCGATGAAGCCGTACTGTTGAGTAACAGGAAAATTGGTGAGCGCTACCGGCTGATGATTGGTGTGCCAGAGGCGAGCAGTCCTGCGCCGGCGGTCGCGCCCGCTGCTGCTTCGATCAACCGCGTCAAGCCAACGCCGGTTCGGGAAAGCGTCGACTATCAGGCGATTTCGCAGATGATCAAAAACGAAATCAGGTCGCTGCATCAGGAGCTTGCAGTGAATACAGAGCGCCAGTCCGGTCAACATGACGGTGGGCAGAGCAGCGCAGGATTGCTGGAAGCCGCAGGTATGCCGGGCAGCCTGCAGAAATTGCTGAGTGCCGAGCTTGATGCAGGCCTGCCGGCTCATCAGTACCTGAGCAGCGCCAAGCAAAAGCTGCTTCAGAGCCTGCCTGAAAGCACTGACCTGGATCGGTCAGTCAAAACGCACGTGCTCTGCGGCAACTACGGTTCAGGCAAAACCACGGTGGCAGTAAAAATCGCGCTGAAATTCAAATCTCTGTGCGAAGTGCCGCCGATTCTGGTCAGCTACAAACAGACTTCTGCAGTAACGTCCGCCTTAATGAAGGAGCTGTCAGAGTCCTTCCAGCTGCCCATCTTTGAAGTACAGGATATTCAGACTCTGAAGATGATTGAGGATCAGTTGGTAGGTGACAGTATGCTGATCGTGGATACGGCAACGACCCACATGGTGCAGGAGATCGCGGAAATCGACAGTATGCTGAACTCTGTGAACTTTCATCTGGTCAATGCCAGTGACTCATTCGCGGCGGCGCAGGAAACTCTGATCGGTGCGGCGAAGTGGTCCAGCATCATCATCTCCCGCCTGGAAATGCAGGCTGCTCGCTGGCCGGTGATCGAGTCTCTGGTTAAAACGCAGGTGCCGCTGTCTTTAGGGTCAGTCAGTCCGGATTTGAACAGCGATCTGGTTCGCGTTGCCAAGAAAGAATTGCTCAATCAGCTTGATCCGGAATTCCGCCGGGCGCTGGCAACGGCGGTGCCGGAGGTTTCTGATCAGGCCGCGGCTTAGCCGGAACCCTGGGGTGGCTTGATTGAGCGAAGGAAAGAACAGTTAATTGGATAGAATGCGGCCGGGCTGAACCGGGCAGGAAAAGGAACGGAAAATGAACACACGGGTAATAGGAATCGCGAGCGGCAAGGGAGGGGTTGGCAAGACCACTCTGATTGTGAATCTGGCATTGCAGCTTGCAGCCAAAGGCAAGAAGGTGCTGATTTTCGATGCCGACCTCGGCATGGCGAATGTGCATCTGGCGTTTGTAAAAAGCATCTCACATAGTCTGGCTGACGTCGTCAGTGGTAGTATCTTGATGGATGATGCGATTGTTCCCATGAGTGACGGAATAGATCTCATCGCCGGCGGCAGCGGCGTTGAAAAAATCGCGGATATCAATGAGGCTGAGGCCCTGTCAATCGTTCAGGCGTTCTCGGCGCTGGACGGGCGTTATGATTACATGCTGGTCGATATGTCAGCCGGGGTATCGGCCCAGGTCCTGACCTTTTTGTCCTGTGTGCATCTTAAGATCATTGTTGGCACGGACGAGCTGGGGTCAGTCTCTGATGCTTATGCCATCATCAAGATGCTCTGCAAAAAGTATAACGGAGATAACCTGATTTATTTGCCGAACAGAGTGGCTTCTCCCAGGGCTGGAAAGAAACTGTTTGAGAGCATCAACTATGTCACTTCCAAATTCCTGGATCAGGATCTGGAATATATTGGATGTGTCACGGAAGATGCGCAATACTGTCGGGCGTGGGAATCGTCTAATCCGGGTTACAAGTTGTCGCCAGCTACCAATGCGTACTCCGAGATCTATTCCATTGTAAAAAGTATAGAGCATCACCCTGTATTCAAGACGCCGGAAGGCGCCAGTGGCTTACAATTTTTCCTGGACAGTTTCCAAGGGTAAGCCTGAGAGATGAGAATGGCCGCGAAACATGACGAATATCAGACAGTCAGCAACCTTGCCAAAGGGACTGTGGATATTTCTCAAAAAATAGGCCTGGTTAAAAAAATCGCGCTCTACCTGAAGGCCAGAGTCCCGGACTACATGGAAGTCGAGGACATGATCCAGATCGGCATGGTCGGTCTGATGGAGGCCAGTAAGAACTATGACGCGGACGTTGGCGTGACCTTTGATGAGTACGCGAAAAGACGCATCAAAGGTGCGATTCTTGATGAAGTCCGCCGGTCAAGCAGCCTGTCAAGACTGGCCGTCAAAAACCAGAGGGAATACAACGAGACCAAGAACCTTCTGACCAACCGCCTCAAGCGGGACCCGACAAATGCTGAGGTCGCTGACTCGCTGGGAATTACCGTTGAAGAGCTGGAGAAAAGGCGGGCTCATGCTAACCAGTTCAATCTGGTTCACATCGATGAAGAAACATCAGAGTGGGAAACTGCGTTCGAGGACGAGCAGGCGAACCCCATGCTGACGATGGAGCAGTCCGAGCTGTCGAGTCGGCTGGTCGAGGAAGTGGCCAAGCTCGACGAGCGCTCAAAACTCATCATTTCGCTTTACTACCGGGACGAGCTCAACATGAAAGAGATTGGCGCCGTCATTGGGGTCAATGAGTCCCGGGTGAGCCAGATACTCAGCGCAACTGCCAAAAGTCTGCGTCAGAGCCTTTCCTAGTCAGACTGATCGACTGGCGTTTCTATCCCGGCATTCCCTCGCATCAGCCGAGACCCACTGAGACATCCATTGAGAGGCTCATTGAGAGACCGGCAGATGCCCGGCAACAGGCCGTTGATTGCTGGGGCAGGTCGTGAAAGTCGTGAAAGCCCAGCGACTCTGCTCCTGACTTCAGGTGCCGGAATCGGGCGTGGTGCCGATCTGTTCCTTGTCCATGCGCATCAGGCCGGTCATCAGGTCGTAGTATTTTTCCTGCTCCAGCACAACGATGGCGTTCAGGGTTTTCTCCAGCTCTTCGAGTTGAGCGTTGGATTGAACGACTCGCCTGATTTCCAGTGACATCGCCCGGTTCGAGTCACCGAAAGCAGTAAACTCATCGTCAAATTCGGCGACAACCCGCTGCAATGCTTCGATCTGGACGTTAAGCCCGTTCATGTGCTCGTCCTGAGTCAGCCGCATTTGTTCCAGGGCGATATCGAGTGACCCCTCAAAACCAAGAACCTGACTTTCGAGACTGGCTGTCGTCAGGCCGGCCAGATCGATTTCCTCCTGCAGCGTGGTGATCAGGGGGTCCATCAGCACGAAAGACTCGATGCTTTCATCAAGAGACGCGGCTAGGCTCCTCATGTTGCTGTTGGTATACCAGGTGAACACAGACGCCAGCAGAGAGGCGAGCGAGATCCCGATCACCGTGGCCAGCGCCACGGTCGAGCGTTTTTGTCTGAGCGCGCCCGCTTGCGATTCGGCTGCGAGGCGGCCTTCGAGGGAGGCGGCGAGTGCGGTAATTTGCTTTTTGAGCTCGGTGATTTCCTGCCCGCTCCCGCTGCTCTCGCTCTGCGGGGGACTCACGGTGGCGGCAGTGTCATCGGCATTCTGATCAGATGCTTTGACATTCTCTTCCATGTTCTCAATCTCGTTGCTCTCCGACACCTCAGTTCCTCCAGCGCGACGGGGTAAGCGGGCACGGGTGCCAGCTATTACCGAATCAAAAGATACTTGCCGCACGGGCGGCTCTGACCACCCGATCGACACCTGACTGGCAAATCTTAAAACGTAGCGGGGATTTTTTCGACGCAGGCCAGCTGGTTAAACCAGATTGCCGCTTTCATCAAACAGCATGGAGTCCGGCAGCTTGACCTCAGGTTTTTTCGGTCTGGAGCCGTCTCTGCGTAACTCGGCGAGCTGATAGACGTAAGCGATGACTTCAGCCACAGCCCGATAGAGCGGCATCGGGATTTCCTGTTTGAGGTCAGTCGTAAAGTAGAGCGCCCTGGCAAGATACGGTGCTTCAAAGATCGGAACCATGCTGTCGTTTGCTTTGTTTCTGATCGCGGCAGCAATGAAGTCGGTGCCTTTGGCCAGCACAACCGGCGCTTTGCTGCCTCCCGGCTCATAAGATAGAGCCACTGCAAAATGGCTGGGGTTGGTGACGATGACGTCTGCATCAGAAATGGCGAGCATCATCTGATTCATGGCAACCTGGCGCTGACGTTCGCGAATTCTGGCGCGCACCTCGGGGCGTCCTTCGGTTTCCTTGAACTCGTCCCTGAGCTCTTTGCGCGTCATTTTCAGCTTGTTTTTGAAGCTGATGATCTGATACGGCAGGTCGATCGCGGCGATGAGCAGCAGGGTCAGGGTAACCAGCAGCACGCCCCACAACAGCAAATTCAATCCTGTGTGAATGGCGGACTTTGCCGGCAGCAGGTTAAGGAAAAACAGCTGATCGTTAACAAAATACACAATGCCGATGATCGTGCTGGAGATCAGCAGCAGTTTTGCCAGACTTTTGGTCAGTTCGATCAGACTACGGGCACCGAACATCCGTCCCAGACCACTGATCGGGTTGAGCTTGGACGCTTTGGGTAAGAAAGCCTTTACTGAAAAACCGATGCCGCCTGTTAAGTAGGCAGTGATGATGGTGAGCAGCACGGTCATGGCTAGCAGGGGTGAAATGATTGCCAGACTGCGAACGAACAGATCAGACAGAATGCCAATCACGATACCCGGTGACGTAATGAGCGTGCTGTCAAAACGCAACGCGCTGTTGAACAGTCTGACGAAGGCCTCGCCAGCGCTGGCGCCGTAGAAGTACAGGACGACCGCCACGGAAATCAGCAGCACCGCAATCGAGGTGTCCTGCGAGCGCAGAAACTGACCTTCTTCCCGCGCCTTCTGAAGCCTCCGTTCGGTGGGTTCCTCGGTTTTTTCTCCCTGATCTGATTCTTCTGCCATTAGATCACCAACAGTAGATCAAGCTGCTCAAGCGCATTGAGCCAGAACTCCTGAATCAGCTGCAGGATGCCCGGCATCGCCAGAACCAACAGTACCATGCCAACCAGAATAATCGCGGGAAAGCCCACTGCAATAATGTTGAGAGAAGGCGCCGACCGGGTAATGATGCCAAGCCCGATGTTGACCAGCAACATCGTCACGATCAACGGCAGCGCAATCAGCAGTCCGCCTGAAAAGATCATGGGTGACCAGTCCATGATGGCCTGAATGAGGGCCTCGCCGGGTATCTCTGCGCCTACGGGGAAACTGCGAAAGCTGTTGAAAATCAGCTCGATCAGAACCAGATGACCATCTATCAGCAGAAAAATCAGAGTAGAGAGCACAATCAGAAGCTGTGAAATCACCGGAACATTGCCGAGAGTCGGATCGAACATATTCGCCATGCCCAGACCGATTGAATTTGAAATAGCCTGCCCGCCAAGGGTGATGGCCGCACTGACCAGCTGCAGACTGAATCCCAGCGCAATTCCGATGGCGGCCTGATAAATCAGCTGGATAAAACCCTCGCCGGTTAGCGGGTCGTACACGACTGAGTCAAAGTAGCTCAGATAAAGTGCGGTCAACAGGGCGGCCAGCGCAATTCTGAAGCGAAGGTTCAAGGCCTCAATGGAATAAAAAGGAGAGGCCAGCAGAAAAGCAGAAATCCGCGTGAAGGGATAGAGGAACACATAGAACAGTTCGATAACTTCAGGAAGGGCGTAGTTCATTACTGCAAATAGGTCGGCAGGTTGGCGAGCAGGCCCTGGAAATACTCGATCAGCGTGAGTATCTGCCAACCACCGAACAGAAAAAGCGTTGCAACCAGCACAATCAGTTTCGGAATGAAGCTCAGGGTCATCTCCTGAATGGACGTCGCCGCCTGAAGAATACCGATGATGACGCCCACCAGCAGGGTGCCCCCAAGCAGCGGTGCGGCAATCATCATCGTGATGATCAGCGCTTCGCGCCCGATTGTAATGACGTCTGCGATGTTCATTTAGGTTCCGAAACTCCCGGCCAGAGATTGCATGATCAATATCCATCCGTCAGCGAGAACAAACAGCATCAGCTTGAACGGCATGGAGATCATCATCGGGGAAAGCATCATCATGCCCATGGACATCAGCACGCTGGCCACAACCAGGTCGATGATGACGAACGGAATATAAATGAGAAAGCCGATGGTAAAAGCCGTTTTGAGCTCGGAGGTCATGAAGGACGGCAACAGGATACTCAGCGGCAGCTCCTCGCCTGCTTCATATTCATAGCCGGCAATATCACTGAATACCGAGATATCGTCTTCACGGGTCTGAGTCATCATGAATTCACGAAGGGGCTGCTCGGCGACGGCAACCGCCTGCTCGGCGTTTAACTGCGATTCGAGATAGGGCGTGATGGCGTCATCGTAAATCTGGCTGAAAATAGGCGCCATGATAAAGAAAGTCAGAAACAGTGAAATGCCGACCAGAACGGTGTTCGGCGGAGTTTGGGCAGTGCCGATGGCCTGCCGGAGTAGTGACATAACAATAATGATCCGGACGAACGAGGTCATCATGATCAGCAGCGACGGCAGCAGAGTCAGCACCGTCATCAGAATGAGAATCTGAAGCGTCAGGCTGTATTCTGTTCCATCGGCCGTTTCGTTGACGCTGATCGCGGGCAGGCCTACCTGTGCGCTGACCGGAAAACTCAGCAGCGCCAGCAGTGGCAGGCACGTTATCAGCGCTGTTCGGGCACTCAGGCGCGGAAGAATCCGTTTCCAGTTACTGGTCATGAGCAGGTCCGGGTTCAGCGCAATTTTTCGGACCGGTGACATCGGTCCAGATAGGCGCGATTTGATCCCCTGAAACGGCGATGAGCGAGGTGTGCGTGTCTGTTTCAACCAGCAGCAGCTGGGATTTCAGCGCCATTCGATGCTGCGCGATAACCCGAATCTGACCCTCATTTGCCTCGGTGAAGTGCGAGCCATAGCGCTTCAGGAATTGAAAAAAGACAAACATGGCACCTGCCACGAGAATCAGAGACAGGGCGATGTTGGTTAATGCGCCAGCTTCCATCTGTCAGTCCTAATAATGCAAGGCTTTCACCGGGCGCAAAATGTGAGTGTTCTGGTCGGCGGGGCGTCAGCGTCCCGCAATTAACTGAAACGCTCAGCTTTTGGCACGATTTCCGTCAGTTTTATTCCGTAGTGTTGATCAACCAGAACAATTTCTCCGGTTGCGATCAGGGTGTTATTGACGAAAATCTGAAGAGGTTCGCCGGCCGCTGATTCCAGAGGAATCACAGAGCCCTTGTTGAGCCCCATAAGTTCACTGATTTTCAGCTTTGCCCTGCCCAGTTCAACAGTCACAGACACGGGGATACTGTCGAGTAGCGCCGGATCAACAGAATTCGACTGCGACATCATGCCCCCGCTTCCCATAGTATCGGCAACTTCAGGGAGCCCTTCACCCGGGGCACCGGCCCCTTCTATCACTTGCTCTTCGTTAGTCATGGCTAATCCTTGATCTTGTTAGTTCACGATTTGTTGACGGAGTCTATGCGCACTGCGACCAGATCTCCGATGCGGCCCGATGTCGCGGTAAATAAAGGAACATCGCCGACCCGTATTTCCAGTGACTCGTTGCGGGAAAGTTTGAATTCATCACCGACTTTTAACGCTGAAAGAGCGCCAAGAGTCGTCGTGAATTTCGCCAGCTGAGCGCTGATTTCTACTTCAAGCTCAAGACAGGCTTGCTGCAGGTCCCTGCTCCATTCTGAACTGTCCGACGCGCGTTCCTGCTTGCCTGATTTCTTGGCATGAGACTGCGTGACGGTTCTCACTGACGCCAGCGGGTACAGCACTGCGATTTCGCCGGACTCCTCTCCGATGGTGGCGTGAAAGCGGGAGATTACAACCAGCTCATCTTCCCTGAAACACTTGAGCTTTCCGGGGGAGTCTGCCGATCTGCTCTTTTCGAAACTGGCTGCAGTGATCGGTGCCCAGCCTTCTTTCAGCGCGCCAGAGACCAGCGTGATAACGATATCGACAATGGCTTCTTCGGAGCCGGCGAACGCCCGGTCCGGAGAAAAGCCGATGGTGCTGACGCCGGCGCCGCCAAAAAACCTGTCAAGTGAATCAAAGATGATTCTTGAGTCGATCAGCACGAGGGCCTCGCCTTCCATAGGGTCAAGGCGCAGGGATGTTGAGGCGATCGGTGTGTCCAGTTTCTCCGTGACGGTCTCAAAGCTTGCCACTTCGGTCGCGGCATACCCGATGCTCATAGGAATATTAAGAACACTGGACACGCTTTGTTCCAGTCTCCCGCTTACTGTGGCGCAAATTGCCTCGAACACATCGTTATCGACGCGGGCATTATTGTGCTCGCTGGCCAGATCGTGTTTGACCACTTCAGCAGACTCGCCGTTCGCAAGCTTTGTCAGATGCTCGTCATTACGCGTGCTCTGCAGCGCTTCAAGCTCTTCCTGGGTGAGTGTTTCGTATTCCTCAGTCATGTCTATTTCGCTTTTTATTGAACCAGAAATTCGGTGAACAGAACCATGTCCACACCCGCGTAGATGTCCTGCTCTGCCAGGACAACGTTCGCGACTTCGCGTAATTCTGCGGCAGTATCTTTGCGAAAGTTTACCTCGGTAATCTTGTCGCCGTTGATCTTGGCCAGCTCCTCCAGAAAAGCCGCCCGGATCCCCAATTCATGAGCGGAGAGATTGCCAATCATAGGCTCTCCGTAAGGCGTTCTCAGCGCCAGTTTTACCTGCATCATCAGGTCCGAATCCAGCAGGCTGACCAGGAACGGAGCTTCGAGCTGCAAATAGAGCGTGTCACCAAGCTCGGGTTCTTCCGGCTCACCAGTCTGCTCAGCCAGTTCGGCCTCTGCTGACTCTTCTCCGCTCATCATCAAGAAATAAGCAGCTCCGCCGCCTCCGGCCAGCAGCACAAGGATCCCGATCAGTATCAGGACCTTGCCCTTACCGCCGGACTTTTCTTCGCTCTCAGGCGTGTCGTTGTCTGTTTTTGCCATGATGTCTGTTCAAGTTAGGTTAATTTGGCCCAAGCAGAATGCTCTTATGCAAAAGTATCAATCAGTGAGCTCGACGCGGAACCGGTATCGGAAACGGATGTGTCCGGCTCAGCCTGACCAGCCTGCGGGCTGCTGGCAGTCATGCCGCGACCCTGGTGTTGATGATTACCGGATGCCGGATTCTGATCGGTATCGTCTGACACGTTCAGAGCAAACTGGCCTTTGTGTTCTGCGGCGAGCTGTTCCCGTAAACTGGCTGAATGCGTCTGGATCAGCTTCGCCACTTCTGCGGTTTCGGGGCGCAGAGTGACCTGCAGATCTCTGTCTTTGCCGAAGGTCAGATCGACCTGTATTTCACCTAGAGATTCCGGCGTCAGTACCATTTTCACGCTGACGTTCTTGCCAGTGATTGAGCTGACAATCTGATTCTTGATGAGCTTGCTCAAGCCCTGCTGCATCGCTTCTACATCGAGAGAGGTGTCGAGCGCAGACACCGCTGGCTTTGGCAGCGTGCCGCTTTCGCCCGCCCGGGCTTCAAAATTGCGAGAGAGGCTGTGGATGCCTGTGTCAGACTGCTCGGACGTCAGCGTGGTCTCGCTGCTCTTTCTATTCAAGATCTGTCCATTCAAGGTCTGCCCGATTTTTTGCAGCAGGGCGTCAGAGCGCTCAGCGTGGTTTGCTGAACCTGATGCCTCGCGCAGCACCCGAACACTGTCGAGGCTCTCGGACAACTTGCCGGCGAATCGTTGCGCTTCTGTTGAGTCAGCTCTGTTGCCCCCGAGGGTCAGCTTTTCGCCGTCCGGATTGCGCCCGCTTCCCGCTCCCGGCAGCAAGGTAAGCTCGGGGCTGATTCTCTTGGCGGTCAGTGACAGGTTTGAGCTGCCGACCAGAATGGGTCTTTTGCTTTCCAGCGTCATCTGATTGAGCGTGGCTGGCCGAAGTGGCAAAAGTGGCAAAACATTGCCGCTTTGTGGCTCGCCAGTGAATTCAGCATCCTCTTCGGTGGCGGGCTGCTCAGCAAGCGTTTCTTCTTCAGAAGAGGCCGCTGCAAGCTCAGCTGTCGGGCTGGAGCCACCTTCGGCGACCCGCTTCATGGTCGCAGAGAAATCGCCAGAACCCCCGTCAATTCTGGTCTCAGAGGCCTGAGCAGAAGATTCCATCTCGGTGATGATGTTCTGTAAATCAAAATGAGTGTTAAGCATAGTTTCTTTTCTTCAGTTGCCCGGTAACCGGGCGTCAGGGTTAATCGTCCTTCATTAATCGTGCTGCCTTAATTAGGTGAGCAAGGTCTGTGCCATTTATTTCGCCGCCTGTTGAGCGCGCACAAAACTGCCAAGAAAGCGCTCTTCCTGTTGCTTGCGTTCCAGCTTTTCAGACTCCTTACGGGTTTCCTGCTCCCGAGTTTCAGACATACGCTGATACTTGGATTGTTCAGTATGCAAGTTGCGAATTTGCCTTTTAATCCTGTTGCTCTCATCGTTGCAGCTCTGCCTGGCTTCTGACAGTTTTTCTTTGGCCATGGACAGGCGTCCCAGAAATTCGATCACAGCCCGATGCTTGTGCAGATCGTAGTCGGCGTCACCGGCGCTTTGCAGGTCCGCTGTGTATTCGCTGATGTAGTTATCCAGGCTTTGAATCTTGGTGGCAAGCGCGGTAGCCCGTCGCTGTAAATCCCCGAGACCGGCGGCGAGTTTATTCATCTCCAGGTCTTTCTTTTTGACCATGATGTCGCAGACCGCCTTGTTCATGCGGATTCCTCGTCGACTGCTGCCAGCAGTTGAACGGTTTGCTCAAAAGAATACGCTTCGTCGTGTTCCTGCGTTAAAAACCGGTTAATGGCGGGTTTGAGTTCAATCGCGCGATCAAGGTCCGGATTCGATCCCGTTTCGTAGGCACCGATCTGAATAATGTCTTCGTTCTGGCTGTACAGCGACCACAGCCGTCTGACACTCCGGGCCATCCGGGTGTGTTCTTTGCTGACGATTTTGTCCGCGACCCGGGAAATTGATCCCTCCAGATCGATGGCAGGATAGTGTGTTGCATCCGCCAATTTGCGGGACAGCATGATTTGTCCATCCAGAGTTGCCCGGGAAATGTCCACAATCGGATCTGCCCGGTCATCGTTTTCTGCAAGCACTGTGTAGAAAGCTGAAATCGAGCCCTGAGCGTCTTTTCCTGTGCCCACCCGCTCGATCAGGCTGGGCAGCAATCCGAAAACCGAAGGCGGATAGCCTTTCGTCGTGGGAGGCTCGCCAATAGCCAGTCCGATTTCACGCTGGGCGTGAGCGACGCGCGTCAGGCTGTCAACCAGCAGCAACACATCCTTGCCCTGGGCTCTGTACTGTTCTGCGATGGTGTGAGCAAGCTTGGCCGCCTTGACTCTTCTGACGGGTGAGGCGCTCACGGGCTCGGCGATGATGACTGACTTTTGCAGGCCTTTTTCACCGAGGGTTTCGGTCACAAATTCTTTGACTTCCCTGCCGCGCTCGCCAATCAGGGCAATAACCACCACATCGGCAGCGGTGTTCTGGGCAAGCATCGCCAGAAGCACACTCTTTCCTACCCCGGAACCGGCAACGAGTCCCATTCTCTGACCCTTGCCGAAGGTGAAGCAGGAGTCGATCGCTTTGACACCGGTTTCCAGAGATTCAGTGATGTTGACTTTTTCCAGTGCACTATTCTGGGTGGCATCGAGGCTGATTTCCTCTTCGTAGATCAGTTCGGCCTTGCCATCAATGGGGTTGCCAACACCATCAATCACCCGCCCTTGCAGTTTCAGGCTGAAGGCGCCCAGGGGTTTTTCCGATTTGAGGGTGACCCGGGAGCCGGGGGCGATGCCCTGAATACTTTCGAGCGGCATCAGGAATAACAGATCACCGTCAAAACCGATGACCTCGCAGAGCAGCTCATCGCTGTTGTTCTGGGATTCAATCAGGCACTGTGCGCCGATTGGTGCAGCAATGCCGATGGCCTCGATTGTCAGGCCAACGATTCTTTTGACCCGACCGATTTTAATACAGCCGGGCACGTCGATTAGCATATCGAGGTTCTGCAGCGCCCGCTGAAAATCAAAAGGGGTGGACTGATCAGCCATGATCATGTCGCATCACCTCCTGAACTACCTGGGCAAGGCGCTCCTCGGTGTAATCGGTGACCAGTCTGTCGTTCATTTCTGCGTAGCTGCTGCCGCGTGTCAGCTGGGCGTCCTCAATGAACGCCACGTTGTTGTGCTTATTTCTGAATTCCTCTGACAATCCGGCCAGGTCTTCTGGTGATAAAAACAGACGTACCGGATCATCTTTAATCTTACTCAGTGAGCCCAGAAGATCTTCGGCGATCCGCTCGATGGAGACGCGCGATTCTTCCAGCTCGACTTTCATCACCGCCTCAGCGATGCGTACCGCCAGCGTTTTCAGCGGCGCGTAAAAATTCTCCACATCACAATGCCCGAGGCTGAGCGCTTCCAACAAAGTGGAGAGTTGCTCTGACTGTGCAGCAGACTCCGCTTCGGCGGCGGCTTTTCCTTCTGCAAACCCCCGTTCGAATTCCGCCTTCAGATGCTCGGCGCTGTCGTCCACCCCGGCCTGAGCCGTTATGGACCGGGTCTCACTCAAGCCTGCTCTGCCTAGCGCTTCCGAGGCTGTTCCGGCCTGTGGCGCCTGCTTGCTGTCCACCGGATCCCAGATTTGAAAGTCCGCAAACTGCTTGTCGGGTTGTGCGAAATAATCATCCGCGACAAATTCCTCCAGCGCGCGTGCCGCGGAGCGATCAGACGAATTCATTGCCACCTCCGGAAAGCACTATCTCGCCTTCACCGGACAGACGTCTCGCAACCCGCATGATTTCTTTCTGGGCGCGATCGACTTCCGAAATTCTGATTGGTCCGCTGGCTTCAAGGTCATCAATGAAGATTTCCCGTGCCCGCTCGGACATGTTGTCCAGAAAAATCTCTTTGATGGCTTCATCCGCTCCCTTGAGCGCAGGGATGAGCAGCTCATTATCGAGTTCCCTGATCAGGGTTTGCATGCTCTTGCTGTCCAGGCTTTCGAGATTCATGAAGGTGACCATGTTCTCTTCGATTTCTTCGGCAAGCTTCTGGTCTTTTTCGCCAACGGATTCGAGAATACTGGACTCGATTTCCGATCCTGAGAAATTCAGAATTTTTGCGGCGGCCTGAATGCCTCCGAAGGAAGCCGCTTTCTGACTGGATTTGCTTTCCACCTGCTCTTTGAGAACCTGTTCCAGCCGTGCCATGGCGGAAGGCTGTATGCTGTTTAAGGAGGAGATCCGGGCGATTACGTCGGAGCGGACATCACCGGGCAATAATTTCATCAGAGCGCCGGCCACATCATGATCAAGAACCGAAAGCACAACAGCGATCACCTGGGGATGTTCGCCTTCGATGGCCGTGTATATTTCCTCGGCATCCATCCAGTGCAGCATTTCCAGGCTCTTGAGTGACTGTTCGGGAATGATTTTTTCCAGGGCAGCCGACGCTTTTTCCTCACCCAGGGCTTTGTTGAATACGTTCTGAATATACTCAGAATTACTCAGGCCGAGATCTGACATCTGCGCCGTGGACGAAAGGAACTCAAGCAGTACTGCGCTGACCAGATCCTTGGGCAGATTGGCCACTCCGGCCATCTTTTTCCCCAGGGCCTGGACGTCCTTTGGGTCAAGATGCTGGATAACTTTGGCAGCATATTCCTCGCCCATGAGAAGCATGACGATAGCGGCCTTGTCAGTGCCTGAAAGTTTGGCAAGTCTGGCCTGTAAAGGGGATGGTTCGCTTGCCAGTGCTGCGGTTTGCTCAGTCATGAGTGTAGTCCTGTCCTGTACTGCCTGTTAACTTCTGACCATCTCTCTGATCGCGTTGGCGACCTTGGCAGAATCAGAATTGGCGACCTGCCTGACCAGTCCAACGCGTTCATCATATCCATACTGCTGGAGTGCCTGGCCGGTCGCTGCTGCATTGGCCAGCGCCTGATCAGTTGCTCCGGCAGAGTTTCTGCTGCCTTTTGCCAGCGCTGAGGTCAGTGCAGGCCTTACCACAAACAACAGCGCCAGCGCGACGATAATGACGGCGCCCAGCATCTGAGCGATTGACTGCAGTGACGGATTTTCATACCAGGGTGTTGGTATCTCTTCAATCTGCGCCAGTTCCATAAACGGAGAACCCACGACCAGAACCTGGTCTCCCCGTGCTTCATCAAAACCGATGGAGCTCTTCACGAGATCTGACAGCTGTTCCGTGTTGATCGCCGGCAGTGCGCCGGCCTCGCCTTCAGTGCCTCCGTCAAGAATTTTCTGGTTAATGACGACAGCAACTGACAGACGGGTGATGGTGCCCACGGCGTTTCTTGAATACTTGATTGAGCGGTCGAGTTCGTAGTTGCGCGTTGTTCGCTCGCTCGTGGGTTCGCTGGGCAATGAAGGTGCCGCTATCTGGTCGGCTTCAGGAATGCCATTCACCACGGTGGTGTCAGCCGGCGCAATATTGGATTGTGCACCCGGCACGCCGCCCACTGCGGAACCGCCTGCTTTCCGATCAATGGAAACGACTTCTGATCTTGAAATCGGGCCTCTGCCGGCCTCGTCATAGACTTCGGAAGTGGTTTCAAACTCAGAAAAATCCATCATCACATCAACATCCGAGTTGACGTTTTCTATGCCGACGATTGGCGCCAGCAGTTGTTCAATCCGGGCCTTGTAGTCGCTTTCGATCGAGCGCTCATAGGTCGTCTGCATATCGGCCATGCGCAGGGCAGGGGACATACTCATGGTCAGCAGGTTGCCCTGCTGGTCAACAACTGAGACATCCTCTACTGCAAGATAAGGGACGCTTGAAGACACCAGGTTCGTAATCGACTGGACATGGGACTGGGTGATGACCCGGCCGGGATGCGCAATGACGACCACTGAGGCTTTTGCCGGTACCCGATTGCGCACATAGGAGCTTTGTCGTGGTGCAGCGAGGTGAACCCGGGCTGATTTGATAGAGGAAATCTGGACGATACTTTTGGACAGCTCAATTTCGGTCGCCGCCCGATACTGAGCCTCTTCCATAAACTGGCTCGTCGTCAGGGAAGACTGTTCGCTGAACATGTCCAGTGACTGGGAGGTGCCGGGATCGGCAAACCCTGCATTGGCCAGCATCATGCGGGCTTCATAGTAGCGCGATGAAGGGACCAGAATATCCCCAGTGCGGTCATCCAGCTGCACCGGAAACGCTGAACCTGCCAGAACATTATACGCTTCACTCTTTTCTGACTCAGGGAGATTGGGAAAGAGCGGGCGATAATTACCGGTATCGAGCCAGTTATAGAACAGCAGCAGCGCAAACAGCGTGACCACCACAATGACGCCGGGCAGCGACCGCTGTAATAGCTGAAATGCAGAATCATTCAGTCGCTGTGCCGATGCGGCAGAGTAGGCCGCATTGCTGATCATGTTGGTGTTCTGCGGTTCAATTAAGGCGTCAGCAGGCGCAGCGAGCGGAGTACCTGGAAGGGCTTGTTGAGCGGTTGCCACGGGAATGTCCTCAAGTAGTCGATAGCAAAGATCTTAGGTTAAACGGGCATGTTCATGATTTGTTCGTAGGCCTGCAGAACCTTATTGCGGACCTGCAAGGTGGTCTCGAATGCCAGTGATGATTTCTGCATCTCCAGCACGACCTCTGTCAGGGGGATATCTTCTCCGGCCAGATAGGCATTGCTGAGTGCGCTGGCGTTGCTCTGAGTTTCACTCACACTGGCCAGAGATTCAGAAACCAGCTCAGAAATTTGCGAGCCGAAACTGGTTTTTTCGGAAATTCCGCTGAGAACCTTCTCTTCCGGGCGGGCCGTTCGCGAATCGGAAATCTGGGTTTGGTAATCCCTGATTTGGGCGAGCAGGGCGCTGGCTTCTGAATTTATCTTCACGGTATTCCCCTATCTAAAGACGGCTTACACTCGGGCGTAGGCTGCCGGAACCGGCATGCCGAGATCTCGTAATTTGTTGATTTTGTATCGCAGCGTGCGCGGGCTGATGCCGAGCTTTTCGGCGGCTTTGCTTCGGTTCGGCGATACCGCGATTGCTGCAACAATATTCTGGAATTCAAGCTCGTTGCGCAGGTTGCTGATCAGCATGTCGCTTCTCGGCTCACTGGCGCCTGAAGGTATCTCGCTCTCCTCAGAGCGGTCCTGTTCAACCCTGTGGGGATACTCGGTCTGCGCCAGGTTAAGGGTGCCAGCAGCGTCCATGGCATCTTCTTCCTCATCAAAAACAATGTCTGCCTGCGTGATTTCTGCTCCGTCACACAGAATCAGGGCGCGACAGATCACGTTTTCCAGCTCGCGGACATTGCCGGGCCAGGCATAACTCTGCAGTGCCGTGATTGCACAGCGGCTCATGCGTGGGAAAGGTCGTGAGGAATGCTTCTGAATCAGGACGCGGGCCAGAGGCTCAATGTCTTTGACGCGCTGGTTAAGTGGCAGCTGGGTAAGCCGGAATCCGCTCAGACGATAATAGAGATCTTCCCGGAACAGTTTTTGCGCAACCGCCTGCTTCAAATTCACATTGGTCGCCGCAACGATGCGGGCGTTTACCTTGATCGGCGATGTACCGCCAACGCGGGTGATCTGCTTTTCCTGAAGCACGCGCAGCAATTTGGACTGCAGATCCAGAGGCATCTCGCCAATTTCATCGAGAAAGAGCGTGCCGCCGCTGGCCTGTTCAAAAAAGCCCTTGCTCACAGCGTGGGCGCCGGTGAACGCGCCTTTCTCATGGCCGAACAGCATGTCTTCCGCCAGGGATGCCGGGATAGCTGCGCAGTTAAGAGCGATGAAAGGACCGTCGGCCCGCGGCGAGGATTCATGGATGACTTTCGCAATGATTTCCTTTCCCGCGCCGGTTGGTCCGTTGATGAGCACAGGCACTTGCGTCTTCGCCACTTTGCACGCGAGTTCAAACAGCGCAATGCTTTTCTCATCGACAAAGACAAAGGGCTGCTCGTGTGAATCCACCGGGCTGTCTAAGGTCTCTTTCTCTAACTGGAACATTTATCAACTCCAACACGTGGTTACAGCGAAAACTGCAAATAACAGGCCAATCTTAAAAAAATCAATAATTACAGTATGTTGCCTGCTTTCTGAACTCTCTCAATCTGCCCTGGCCGGCAAATTGTCATTTTTCTTACACCGCTGCGGCGTCACTTTATCTACACCCTCAAAGAGCGGGGCTGCCTGAACCGGCCGTGACAGATTAGCCAAAGCGCTGCTTATCAAGTTTCTGAATCAGTGTCGTGCGGCCAAGGCTCAGGAGCTTAGCTGCCTGTGAGACATTGCCGTCGCTTTGATCCAGAGCGACCCGAATCAGATTGTTTTCAATTTCATGCAGCAGAGTTTTAGCTTCGATGCCGCCTTCGGGGATCTTGTCCATGGATTCGGAAAGGCGCACGATTCGTTCAACTTCAGTGGCAGAGCGCACGCCTGCCCTGGGTTCAGTGATGATTTCTTCAGCGCGTTGTGCGGGATACCCCAGGTCAACGACCTTGTCTTCGTCGTCGCAGCGCGCCGCCGTGTTCTCGTCGGATCTCTCGTGGCGAGCGTTAATGGTCAGGCCAGACTCCGCTTCGTCGCGAAGGGCTCGGAGTTTCTTCGGCAGAAAGGCGTCTGGCAGTTCATAGAGATCAACAGTGTCTGTGGGCGATAAAACACTCAGGCGTTTAATCAGATTAGCGACTTCGCGAACGTTGCCGGGCCAGTCGTATCTCGAGAGAAGCCTCATGGTTTCTGCCGTGAAACTGAGATTTCTTTTATCAGAATATTGCGCGGCGAAATGATGGCAGAACTCAGGAATGTCGGCTCTGCGCTCGCGCAGCGGTGGAATGGCGATTGGGATCACATTCAGGCGATGGTAGAGGTCTTCACGAAATTCGCCCCTTTCCACCATGCCCTCAAGGTCCTGATGGGTGGCCGCAATGATCCGCACATCGATTTCAATGCCGACTGAAGCCCCCAGTGGGACGACGACCCGTTCTTCCAGAACCCGAAGTAGCTTTGCCTGCAGTTCAAGCGGCATGTCGCCAATTTCGTCCAGAAACAAAGTGCCCTTGTCAGCCAGCTGAAATCTGCCGACCCGGTCAGCGATGGCGCCGGAGAAGGCTCCTTTCTTGTGGCCGAACAGTTCGCTTTCAAGCAGCTGGGCAGGGATGGCGGCGCAATTGATACCGACAAAATTCTGGTCACAGCGATCCGACAACTCATGGAGTTCGCGCGTGACTACCTCTTTGCCACAACCGGACTCGCCCTGAATCAGAATGGAGGCGTCCGTAGCGGCGCAGAGGGAAATCATCTGGGTAAGCTGGATAGCCTCATCGCTGCAGCCAATGATGCCGCTGCGTCTTTGGCTTCTGGGGTGGTCAGTGCGAGATTTGCTTCTCTGAGCTGTTGCCATGGTTCATCCAATCCCGGTCGTGAATCTCTCAGTTGCTCCGTCGGCCTTACTGGCGCCGGTACTGAACTGTGTTTCACTATTCGTGCCAAGAGTGGATGTGCTGATATAAGAATATGATTTTTATACCGATTTCAGTGCATACGCCGCGTTGTTCCTGTGGGAATGATTAAAAAACAAACAGGTAACCGTATCAGAATCGTAACAGGGTCGGGCGAATGCGCCGGCCCTGTTACGTCAGGGTGTTACGGTTACGTCTCAGTCGGCAGCAGGGGTACTCCAGTGGGTTGGACAAAACGGAACGAGTGGAAAACGCTGGCTCTGGAAATTCCGCGACAATCCATCAGCAGGGGTGTTCCAGGTGCACGCGGCTTCTCACCAGATATCAGCGGATGGCTGTGAGCATTGTAAGGCTTTGAGTGCGGGATATTGCAGACTCAGCGTGCCAGTCAATCACCGATACAGCGGCCGGACTCAGGACTGAACCTGTGACACACTTCCCTTAACAGGCATCATGCCCCAGGCTTCCCGGATCTGTCCGATCAGCCCTTTGACTTCCTGTACCGGAGCCGGCTGGCTCTGCGCATGGGCTTGAGTAAGCTGACGTATGCAGTAGTCGTAAAGTGAATCGAGCAGTCTGGCCAGCTCGCCCCCTTTGCCGTGATCCAGCGTCGAGCGGAGTCCGAAAAGAATCTTCTGCGCTTTGGTAATCGCCTCGCCCCGGGCGGCAATGTTGCCCGTTTCGAAGTTGTATTCCGCTTTGCAGAGGTTGTCGATGGCGCCGTTGAAAAGCATGCTCACCAGCGAGTGGCTGTCTGCATACTCTGCGGCAACGTCAGTTTGCACGTGACCATAGGCTTTTAATGCTGATCGGTTAAATGCGTTCATAACAGGTCCATCCTTGTTTTTCGTCTCTCGTGCCTGGTGGTGATGCCACCTTCTCTGTCGTGTGTGTCCCATGGACTGAAACCCCAATCGGATGGTGCCCGGAAGACTTTAATCCTTCTGTCTGGATACGGGGCTGGAAAAAGCGTTCAGCCGTCATCGTGGCCTGCACGGCGACGCGTTTGGCTCAACACGATCACGGGTGCGGGCTTCGATTGTGCGGTGAAGAATCCCTTCATACTGCATCATCTTGCTGCCTTATATGGCAAGCAGATTTGGATTGCTCATCAGGCCACTGCAGCAAAAATGACAGACCGAAGATTAATGTTGCCAAGTCAAGGGTCGAGTGGAGGGAAGAGCGAAGCGCATACGGCGCTGCCAACGCTACAACCACTACAACGAATTTTAAACGAGTACATGAGGTCAGAGTCATGAGTGTAATTAACACCAATACCGCAGCGAACGTGTCTGCACTGGCAATCAGCCGAAACGAGCGAGACATGGCAACTGCCATGGAGCGACTCTCCACCGGTTCAAGAATCAATTCAGCCCAGGACGATGCGGCCGGTCTGGCAATATCTCAGCGCATGAGCGCCCAGATTTCCGGACTCGAGCAGGCGTCACGAAACGCCAATGACGCGATTACCATGCTGCAGGTTGCAGAGGGCGCGACCAAAGAAATTTCCAATATGCTTGGTCGCATGCGTGAGCTCGCCGTTCAGGCCGCTAACGGAACGTATTCAGACACAGACCGGGATTCTCTGGATCTGGAATTTCAGGCCCTGATGGCCGAAATTGGCCGCGTTGCCAATAACACCGAATGGAACGGACAGTCAATCCTGGCGGGTGACGGTGACTATACGTCTGACGCCAGCGCAGCTTCCAAAACCATTCAGCTTGGCACCACCGCCGGTCAGACCATGTCCATCGAGTTCAAATCCTGGGTGCCCACGGTGCATCATGACTCAACGGCAACCACGGCCGCCGGAGCAAGCTCTGATGGCGTCGACCTGAATGCGGGCGGCTCTAATGACGGCGCTTATGGAACGGCAGTTCTGTATTACGGCGGCACAGATGGTGGCGGTGATGGGTCTGCGATAAACATTGATACCGCTGCCAATGCTTCCTGGGCGATTACCCAGCTGGATCTGGCTATTACCGGCGCTGCGTCAGAGCGTGCACGCTATGGTGCCTATATGTCACGACTCGAGCATGCCTCGGACAACCTGTCGAATACGGCGGTTAATACGGCGGCATCAAGAAGCCAGATTGCCGATGCAGACTACGCCAGCGAGACCGCTGAGCTCGCCAGGACCCAGATCATCGCGCAGGCAAGTACCGCGATGCTGGCCCAGGCGAACCAGGTTAAGCAGAGCGTTCTGTCGCTGCTGCAGGGCTAAGCCGGCCGATTGAATTCCCGGTCTGGGCAGGTGTGAAGTCAGTAGCCCCTCGGGCCGGATGAAAGATGAAAGATGAATTGCGTTCAGGCGAGTGTCAAGACAGTAGTGTGAACCTGTTCGCAATGAAGAAGCTGCTATCAGTTTCGGGTGTAAACCCAGGTCCAATGCGAGGCGTGAGTACTCTGACCTGCTTTATGTCCATCGCATTGGACCACCCTATTTTTGAACTTTCGATTAACGTTGACACGTGAAAAGTCGAACGGGTAATCGAGACCATTTACTTCTGATTAAGTAACCTGAGAGGAAATACCAATGACCGTAATCAACACCAATTCATCTGCACTGATCGCGAGGGACGCTATCCAGCGTAACGATCGTGCCATGTCTACCGCGATGGAGCGATTGTCGACTGGCCTGCGCATCAACTCAGCTAAAGACGATGCAGCCGGCCTTGCCATATCTGACAAGATGGGCGCGCAGATCTCCGGCCTGAACATGGCGGTTCGTAACGCCAACGATGCGATTTCTTTCCTGCAGACTGCTGAGGGAGCCACCAACGAAATCTCCAACATGCTGGGCAGAATGCGCGAGCTTGCTGTGCAGGCAGCTTCCGGCACCTACACCGACACTGATCGTGCTGCTCTGGACCTTGAGTTTGGCGCGCTGATGGACGAAGTGACTCGCATTGCAAACAACACCGAGTGGAACGGCACTGCTCTGCTGAAAGGCGATGGTTCCGGTGACACTCTGTCCAAGACCATTCAGATTGGCGCCGACGCGTCGCAGACCATGACTGTAACCCTGAAGAGCTGGCTGCCTGCTGACTCGGTCGATACCGACATGACTGCCGCTTCCGGTACTTCAGCTAATGGCGCGGATGATGCAGATACTGCCTATGGCGGCGCTGCCGATGGTGGAGCCAGCACATCAGGTGCCTTATTTTTTAACGGCCCGGCGCGATTGAACATCACATCAGCTGCCAATGCGACGCAGGCAATCACCAACCTGGACAATGCCATCACTAACGCAGCAAGCGAGCGCGCTGTGTACGGCTCTTACATGTCACGACTTCAGCACGCGGCTGACAATCTGTCGAATGTGGCCACTAACCTGGCTGCCTCTAAGAGCCAGATTGCTGATGCTGACTACGCAGTAGAAACGACCGAACTGGCACGCACACAGATCATTTCCCAGGCGAGCACCGCGATGCTTGCTCAGGCAAATCAGGTCAAGCAGACTGTGCTGTCACTCCTTCAGTAAATCACTGAAGCGAGGTTCCTGAGTGAACGGTGAGGGGCAGGTACTTGGTGATCTGCCCCTCACGCTTCACCGGACCAAAGCAGACTGCGCCGATCCGTTCCGGCGCAGTCGTTTTTAAGCCGGCCTTGCAGGCGCAAGAGCAATCAAGCGGCGACAAGGCTAACCATCAAATTACAGGGAGAAGAATCATGAGTTCATTGTCTAATCTTTCTGCTGCCGCTCAATCAGCCCCTGTTTCTGTTCCGGCACCCGCAGTTAAGCAAGCGGACCTCACCAGCCGGGTAAAGGACATCTCTGACTCAACTGCCGAGGTGGCCGCAAATCTGCGCGAGCAAAAGCAGCACACCTCCGAAGCCATCAACCAGGTGCGCGACAAACTCGACAGGGCTATCGAGGAACTTCAGATCTCACTCGAGCCAAAAAATACCAATCTGAGCTTCACTGTTGATCAGGTCTCAGATAGGGTGTTGGTCTCCGTGGTAGACAAGAACACCGGGGAGTCGGTTCGGCAGGTGCCCTCTGAAGCAATCCTGAGAGTGGCACACAATCTTGAAGCGCTTAAAGGCGTGCTGTTCGACGACCTGTACTAGGCAGACGAGCGAGTTAAGCCGGAAAGGCGGAATAACCCAGCTATGCGGAACAGAAAAAATTTATAGAATCTAAAAAAAACAGTAACAATCATCAGAAACCCGCAAGACCCAGTATCAAGACGCGAGGGTCAGAGTCATGCCGATCCTCGCTTGCCGCCCGGTCGCGGTCATTGACCTTCATTTCCGCGAGCATCAGGGAGTGTCAGCACGATGCGTCAGCAGTCTCATCACACAGCTGGAGAACATAATGGCCAACCCCGGAGTTCCTCTACGCTGCCCTGTCCCGTTGTCTTAGTCACCAAGTGGTGTCAACAAATGGACTTACACTCATGACCGACACGGTTAACACCTCCCGCCTGATTCGTGCGCCAAGCTTTTTTTTGACCGGGCTTTTACTTTGCCTGATCGCCCATAATTCGACAGCGCAGTCCAATCGATTCGAAGCGGGCATTGCGGCGCTGCAAAGGGGGCAGTACACCACGGCATTTCGCTCCTGGCTGCCGCTGGCTGAAGACGGGCAGCCGGAAGCGCAGCTGAATCTGGGTCATCTGTATCAGGAGGGCCTGGGCGTTGAGGTCGATTATGCGGCGGCGTTTCTTTGGTATCAGCGCGCCGCCGAGTCGGGTTTAGCCGAAGCGCAGTTCAATCTGGGCTTGCTTTATTACGACGGTTTAGGGGTGCCGCAGGACCGTGAGACTGCGCTGGAGCTGTTCCGGGAGGCGGAATCACAGTCGCTGGCAGCTGCCAGCTATATGTTGGGACTGGAAGATCTGAGCGGGGAAATGAACCCG
>Ga0255768_10001010_pt1 | contig 29636 bp, 28 predicted proteins | sample 071ome_33_FD_179983 | JGI IMG/M metagenome (GOLD analysis project Ga0255768, IMG submission 179983) | Coastal salt marsh microbial communities from the Groves Creek Marsh, Skidaway Island, Georgia - 071412AT metaG (version 2) | ecosystem: Environmental > Aquatic > Marine > Intertidal zone >...
GCAGCGAGCATCGGCGCGAGTTCGTCGTGGATCTGGCCGGCGAGTTCGCGGGTCGGCGCCAGGATCAGGATCCGGGGGCGTTTCTTGCGGGCCGGGCCGCGTTCGAGCGCCAACGCAACGGCAGGAATGCCGAACGCCAGCGTCTTTCCCGATCCGGTCGGGGCCCGACCGATGACGTCGCGTCCGTCGATCAGATCGGGGATGGTCTCGGCCTGGATGGCGAACGGCTGCGTGATGCTGGAGGCGCTCAGCGCCTCGACGAGGGCCGCCGGGACACCGAGCTCGGCGAACGACGTCGGGCGGGGCACCCGCCCACCGTACTGGCCGGCTCGGTGGGTGTCGCTGACACCCTCCGTGGTGGTGGCCGCCGGGTCAGTCTTCGGCGGTGTCTCGGTCGAGACGCATGGCGGCACTGTTCATGCAGTAGCGCTCACCGGTCGGCGCCGGGCCGTCGGGGAACCGGTGACCGAGGTGGGCGCCGCAGTTGGCGCAGACGGCCTCTTCACGGATCATGCCGTGGCTGGTGTCGGTGCGGATCTCGACGACGTCAGGGCCGACGGCTTCGAAGAACGACGGCCAGCCTGAGCCGGACTCGTACTTGGTGTCGCTGGAGAAGAGCGCGGTGTCGCAGACGACGCACCGGTAGGTGCCGTCGTCGTGGCAGTCCCAGTACTCGCCGGTGAAGGCTCGTTCGGTACCCGCTTGCTGGGTGACGGCGTACTGCTCGGGGGTCAGACGCTCGCGGAGCTCGGCGTCGGTGTAGCTGCTGGTCTCAGCCATGGGGGCCTCCTGGCGTCTTCAGTGCGTGGCGTCCGGCAAGTTTCGCATCAACGGACCCGCGAGCGGAAACGCAGGAGGGCCCGTTTCTGATCTCGTTTTTGCGGAAAACCCGGCTGGGTGACGCGTTCTCGTGATTTCGTCGCGTTCGGTCCTTGACCGAACAGCTGTTCGCAATTACGTTGCTGTCATTCGTTCCCACTGGTCCGGGCGTGTCACACCCCCTCCGTAGGTTCGACCCCACACCCCCCAAGGCAACCAACGCCCGGTTCAGCCGGGCAGCACACAGCAGAGGAAAAACGATGGTGGATCGAGACAAGGCGCTGGACATGGCGCTCGGCCAGATCGAGAAGCAGTTCGGCAAGGGCTCCGTCATGAAGATGGGCGACAAGACGACGATGGCGATCGAGTCGGTGCCCACCGGCGCCCTGGCCCTCGACCTTGCGCTCGGTATCGGTGGCCTGCCGCGAGGCCGGATCACCGAGATCTACGGCCCGGAATCCTCGGGCAAGACCACCCTCGCTACCCATGTTGTGGCCGAGGCGCAGCGCAATGGCGGCACCTGTGCCTACATCGATGCTGAGCACGCCATGGATCCGGTCTATGCCAAGGCCATCGGTGTCGACATCGATGAGCTGCTGATCTCGCAGCCCGACACCGGCGAACAGGCGCTCGAGATTGCCGACATGCTCATCCGCTCCGGTGCGCTCGACGTCGTCGTGATCGACTCGGTGGCGGCGCTCACGCCCCGCGCCGAGATCGAAGGTGAGATGGGCGACACCCACGTCGGTCTTCAGGCTCGACTCATGTCGCAGGCGTTGCGCAAGCTCACCGGCAACCTCAACAAGTCCAACACGATCTGCATCTTCATCAACCAGCTGCGCGAGAAGATCGGTGTCATGTTCGGCTCGCCCGAAACCACGCCAGGCGGCCGTGCGCTGAAGTTCTACTCGTCGGTGCGTCTCGACATCCGCCGTATCGAGTCGATCAAGGACGGCGTCGAGGTCGTGGGCAACCGCACCCGGGTGAAGGTCGTGAAGAACAAGGTCAGCCCGCCTTTCAAGCAGGCCGAGTTCGACATCATGTACGGCACCGGTATCTCCCGTGAGGGTTCCGTCCTCGACCTTGCCGTCGAAGAGGCGATCGTGAAGAAGTCGGGTGCCTGGTACACCTACGACGGCGAGCAACTCGGCCAGGGCCGAGAGAACGCCAAGAAGTACCTCACGGAGAATCCCGAGGTCATGGTCGAGATCTCCGACCGTGTCTGGAAGGCGTTCATGCCCGACGAGGAAGAGGCGACCGATGTCACCGACGTCGATGAGGACGAAGAGTTCTCCGACGCCGACGACATGCCGATCGCCCTCGACGACTAGCCGAGCTGCGACCCCACGGCCGGCTCGAGCTGGCCGACCAATCACACGAAGGTGACCAACGACCCACCTTCGTCTCCCCGCCCGAGCGTGACGCACGGTGCTGTCCGGGTCCTTCCCCGATGCCGGCGGCGCCAGTCGGCGAGCGCTTGGGCGTGAGAGCGGGCCACTCCTCTCGGGGTGGTCCGCTTCAGGTTTTCCGGCGGCAGGTCGGCCGGTGGCGCGGGAGTCGGTTCCCGACCGCACCACGGCCTGCGCGCTGCTGTCGGTAACCTCTGAGGCGTGACCGATCAGGTGAACGACACCGCTGTGAGCCGTCAGGGCAAGTCCTACGTCGTCAAGACGTATGGCTGTCAGATGAACGAGCACGACTCCGAGCGGATCTCCGGCCTGCTCGAGGCCGATGGGATGAACCGCGTCGACGACGTCGCCGATGCCGACGTGATCGTCCTCAACACCTGCTGCATCCGTGAGAATGCCGACAACAAGCTCTACGGGGCCCTCGGTCACCTCAAGGTGCTGAAAGAACAGAACCCCGACGTGCAGATTGCCGTCGGCGGCTGTCTCGCCCAAAAAGACCGCGACACGATCATGGATCGTGCGGGCCATGTCGACGTCGTGTTCGGCACACACAACGTGCACCGGGCGCTCGAACTCCTCGACCACGCCCAAGAGCACGGCCCGATCGTCGAGATCCTCGAGGCAACCGCCCGAGACGATCAAGAGGCTTTCCCATCGGCATTGCCTTCCCGGCGAGAGGTCGACCACGCCGGTTGGCTCACGATTCAGATCGGCTGCGACAACACCTGCGCATTCTGCATCGTGCCCGCCGTTCGCGGGCCCGAGATCTCTCGTCCCTTCGGAGAACTTGTCGACGAAGCACGTGATCTCGCCGCCGACGGCGTCAGCGAGATCACACTCCTCGGTCAGAACGTCAACAGCTACGGCCGCGACCTTGCGCTCGCCCGCCGGGCTCTCGATAGCAGCGAGGGCGACGCCGATGAGGGCGATGCGTTCTGGTGTGGTGATCGTTGGGCAACCGACCGTCGCGCCCGTCCGTTGTTCGGTGACCTGCTTCGCGACATCGGAGCAATCGAGGGAGTGCACCGGATCCGCTACACCTCGCCGCACCCCAAGGACATGCGCACCGAGACCTTCGAGGCCATGGCCGAGACGCCCGAGGTCTGCGAACACCTGCACTTCCCGCTGCAGGCCGGATCCGACCGCGTCCTCAAGCTGATGCATCGGGGCTACACGAGCGAGCGCTTCCTCGAAAAGCTCGCAGAGGCCCGGGCGACCATTCCCGGCCTGGCCGTGTCCACCGACATCATCGTCGGGTTCCCCGGCGAGACCGACGACGACTTCGAGCGCACCCTCGAGGTGGCGGCCGCAGCCGAGTTCGCGAGTGCCTTCACCTTCGTGTTCTCCCCCCGCCCGGGCACCGAGGCAGCCGAACTGCTCGACCACCAGCCCGAGCTCGCGGTGCCGCACGAGGTCGCTGTCGAACGCTACGAGCGCCTTCGAACGGTGATCGAGCGCTCCAGCCTGAAGGCCAACCAAAGCCGAGTCGGTGTGGTCGAGGAAGTGACGGTCGAGGGGCCGAGCAAGAAGGATCCGTCGGTGCTTACCGGCCGGACCCGCCGCAACACCCTCATTCATTTTCCGAGTCCGTCACCGATCAAGCCCGGCACCTACGCCACCGTTCGTGTGCTCGACGCGAAGACGAATCATCTGCTGGGCGAGCTCATCGAGATCACGATTCCGGCCCGTCACCGCACCCGGATCCCGGTCGTCTCGGGCTGAGCCGATGACCGGCACCGCCGACCGTGAGGGCATCCCCCTCTCGGATCCGACCGTTCCGATCGATCCCGAGCAGGCCGCCCGCGCCCTCGGACGCGCGCTTGCGGCCAAGCACACGGCAGTGCCGACCACCGATGGACGGGTCGACCTGGCGGTCTTTGCGTCCGTCGTGCGGGCTGCCGCCGAGGCTGACGATGACGCCATCTTCGACTCCGGTCCGTACCTCGACCGTTCCCGCCACGAGATGGCGCGCCTCGCCGTCGACACCGTTGCCGCTCTCCCCGAGTCCGAGGTCGCCGAGGTGGCGATCACGCCGGGCTTCGACCTCGGCATGGTCGAACTGCAGCGTGATGGTTCGGTGCTCGTGCTGGGAGACACGGTGGCGGGCGATCGTCACCTGGATCTTGCGCGAGCGGCCGTTGCGCTGGCACTTCGCTTCGGCCCCGCCGTCGTCGCTCCGTTCCTTGATGCATACGGGCTCGATGACATCGATGTCCGCCGTCTCGACACCTGCCAGCTGCTCGGCTCGGTTGCCGAGGAGGTCGGCGTTGCCGAACCGGTCGTCGCGCCATGACCGATGTTTGGGCTTCCCGCCGGGAGCACCCGCTGGCGATCCTCGGGCCGACTGCCTCTGGCAAGTCGACGCTCGCGCTTGCGCTTGTCGATCGCATTCGCACGGCGGGTGGTGAGGCAGAGCTCATCTCGATCGACTCGATGCAGGTCTACCGCGGGATGAACGTCGGCACGGCCACACCCACGGCAGCCGAGCAGGCCCAGGTCCGGCACCACCTCATCGATCTGGTCGACCCGTCCCACGCTTTCACCGTCAGCGAGTTCCAGTCGCTCGCCTGCGACGCGATCGACAGCGTCCGTCAGCGAGGAGCGGTGCCGATCCTCGTCGGCGGCACCGGCCTCTACCTCCGAGCGGTCATCGACGACTTGGAGATCCCGGGACAGTTTCCCGATGTGGCGGCCGAGTTGGAGGCCGACTCTGATACAGCGGGCCTTCACGCCCGCCTTGCCGAACTCGACCCCACCGCCGCTTCACGGATGGAGCCCACGAACCGGCGCCGTGTCGTGCGGGCGCTCGAGGTCACTCTGGGTTCGGGTCGGCCGTTCTCATCGTTCGGACCCGGGCTCGACACCTACGGCGAGTCGGAGTTCGTGCAGGTCGCCCTGCGATGGGATCGAGCCGATCTCGATGCGCGAATCGCCGCGCGATACGAGCAACAGATGGCCGAGGGGTTCCTGGACGAAGTCCGATGGCTCGCTCAGCAGGCCCCGAGCCGAACGGCCAGGCAGGCGCTGGGGTACCGGGAGCTGCTGATGCACGTCGCCGGCGAGTGCAGCCTCGAAGAAGCGCTCGACCTTGCGATTACCCGAACCCGTCAGTTCGCCCGCCGACAGGAGCGCTGGTTCCGACGCGATCCCCGCATCCTCTGGGTCGACGCTCCGCCGGATGTCGACGCAGTCATCGGACACTGGTCGGCGGCTGCCGGCCGCTGATCGCATTCGGCCGAACAACCTGTCGAAGTTCGCCCGTTCCCTGCGATGATGGGGTTATGGCCTCCGCGCCGACGCCGATCCGTCTCTCCAAACACCACGGTCTTGGCAACGACTTTCTCGTCTGCCTCACCGAACACCTTCCACTCGACGCCGTCACGCGCGCCCGCACCTGGTGCGATCGCCGCACCGGCATCGGTGCCGATGGCCTGATCTTCGGTTTGCCGCCCGGACCCAACCATGACGATGAAGGCGACATCGTCATGCGGCTGTTCAACAGTGATGGCAGCCCTGCTGCTCTCAGCGGCAACGGCTTGCGCTGCTTCGCCCAGGCGGTCGCTCGGGCGCAGGGTGTGGCCGATCTCCACCTCAAGGTGTCCACCCCGGCCGGGGTACGCGAGTGCACGGTGCTCGACACCGATGAGCCCCACGTCATGACCGCCACGGTCGAGATGGGTGTGGTACGCCCCGGGCCTGCTCCTGACGTCGCCGAACTCATGGAGGTCGTCGGTGCTCCGGTTGCGTCGGTGAAGCGCTGGGAAACGGGCGACATCGGCAATCCGCATGTCGTCTGCGAGGTCGACGACCCTGACGAGATCGATCTGGCCCTCGCCGGACCCGCGATCGAAGCCCACTTTGATGACGGGGCCAATGTGCACTTCGTGAGCGTCAGCGGCGCTGACGAGATCTCCCTTCGCGTCTGGGAGCGAGGTGCCGGCATCACCAACGCCTGCGGCACCGGTGCCACCGTCTCGGCCGACGTCTTCCATCGCTGGGGTCTGGTCGATCGCAAGGTGATCGTGCGCATGCCCGGCGGCGATGCACTGGTCGACGTGGGCGATCCCACCACCCTGACCGGCCCGGCGACCCATGTGGCCGATCTCCTCGTGCCTGACCTCGGGGGGCCGGGTGCCTGACCAGGGCAACAGCGGCGAGCGCGAGCTCCCGAACATCTTCGATACCGACGACCTGGTCGACGAGTTCGATCGGGACGACGGCGTGTCCGATCTGATCATCGACGCCGAAGAAAGCCACCGCGGCGCGTTCGGCGACTACGGCGGCGAGTCCGGTGGCCTCATCGAGCGAACCTTCCGGGAGCGCATCGTGCTCGTCGGCGTCACCCTTGCAGGCGACGATCCAGAGGAGACCGACGCCTCACTCGACGAGCTGGCGCTGCTGGTCGACACCGCCGGCGCCGATGCGCTCGACCGCGTTGTGCAGCGCCGTTCATCACCCGATGCGGCCACCTACGTCGGTTCCGGTAAGGCCAAGGAGATCAAGGCGGCGGCCAACGCGATCGATGCCGACACGGTCGTCTTTGACGACGAGCTCACCCCGGCCCAGCAGTACAACCTCGAGAAGATTCTCGGCCGGTCGGCGCTCGATCGCACCGCAGTCATTCTCGACATTTTCGCCCAGAACGCCAGCAGCCAGGAAGGCAAGGCCCAGGTGGAACTCGCCCAGCTGCGCTACCGCCTCCCTCGCCTTCGCTCGAGCGGACGCACCTTCTCTCAGCAGGGCGGCGGTATCGGAACCAGGGGCCCAGGTGAGACCCAGCTTGAGGTCGACCGTCGTCGTCTCGTGCGTCGGGTACACAAGCTCGAAGCCGACCTGCGCAAGGTCCAGGCGCATCGTGAGACACAGTCGAAACAGCGCTCTCGCACCCGGAACCGAGCGATCGCTCTCGTCGGGTACACCAACGCCGGCAAATCGTCGCTGCTCAACCGCCTTGCCGGTGCTGATGTTCATGTCGAGGATCGACTCTTCGCCACGCTCGACGCCACCACACGACGCCTCGCTCTTCCCGGCGGTGAGACGGTCTTCGCCACCGACACGGTCGGGTTCGTCCGCAAGCTGCCTCATCAGCTCGTCACGGCGTTCAAGACCACCCTCGACGTCGTTCGCGATGCCGACCTGCTCGTTCACGTTGTCGACGGGAATGGACACGACCCGGTCGGGTCGATGGATGCCGTGCGTGAGGTGCTCGAGGAGATCGGAGCAGGTGACGTGCCGGAGCTCATCGTCTTCAACAAGGCCGACCAAGGCGATGGCTCCGAGCGCTTGGCCGAAAAGTACGAGGGCAGCGTCGCCGTTTCGGCCCACTCCGGCTTCAACCTCGAATACCTCACGGCGGTGATCGGTGATCGGGTTCGGTCGATGACCGCGCTCGCCGAGCTGATGATCCCCTGGGATCGCGGCGATGTGCTCGCCTCGGTACACCGGGAGGGTCAGGTCTTGTCGGAGCGCGCAGAGGAGCACGGCATGCGGCTCAAGGCTCGGCTCGAGCCGGCGTCACTCGGACACCTGCACGAGTACGTGCTGACCGTCGATGGCGAAGTACCGTCTCAGCAGCGCCACGAAGAGGACGAATGGTGAGCGAGACGACGCACCCCTACCAGACGCCGTATGACCCACCGCCGTATCCCTACGACCTGCTCGACGAACTGCGTGCGGTCGCCCAGGAGCGTTTCGGTGCGGTGATCGATTGCTCGATCGGCGCGCCGATCGATCCGCCACCAGCATCGGTGATCGACGCGCTGTCGTCGTCGAACGCCGAGCGAGGGTATCCGCCCTCGATCGGCTCACTCGCGTTCCGAGAGGCCGCCGCCCGATGGATGGCTCGTATCGCCAATGTCCACGTCGATCCGGTGACACAGATCGGGGCCACCGTGGGCACCAAGGAGTTCGTCGCTGGCACCCCGCACTATCTGCGGATGCGTCGGCCCGACCGCGACACCGTGCTCTATCCCGAGGTGTCGTACCCGAGCTACGAGCAGGGTGCCATCTTCTCGGGCTGTCGAGCCGTCGCCGTGCCTGTCGACGAGCAGTGGCGCATCGACCTCACCGCCATCGACCCTGATGACGCCGCCCGAGCACTGTGCCTGTGGGTCAACACACCCGGAAATCCGGCGGGCGGTATCGACGATCTCGCTGCTGCGGCGGCCTTCGGTCGAGAACACGACGTCACCGTGCTCTCCGACGAGTGCTACATCGAATTCACCTGGAAGGGATCGCCACAGTCGATCCTGCAGCACGGCACCGACAATGTGCTTGCGCTGCACTCGCTCTCCAAGCGCTCGAACCTCGCCGGTGGCCGGGCTGGTTTCTACGCCGGCGACACCGACCTCGTGCGGTACCTGCGCGAGGTTCGCAAGCACGGTGGCTTGATGGTGCCCGGTCCGGTTCAGGCAGCAGCCGTCGCCGCCTTCGACGACCAGCAGCATGTCGACGTTCAGCGGGAGATCTATCGAGAACGTCTCGAGCTCGGTCTTGCCCTTTTGCGGGCGGCCGGCGCTGATGTCGAGCTTCCCGATGGCGGCTTCTACCTGTGGGCTGCGGCCCCTGACGGTGATGCCTGGGCGCTCGCCCGAACGCTCGCCGAGCGAGCCGGTGTGATCGTCAGCCCGAGCGAGTTCTACGGCCGCCGCACGGACCATGTCCGGTTCGCTGCCGTTCAGTCCTCCGATGATCTCCGCACCGCAACGGAGCGACTCACGGCGTAAGCGGCTCGCCGACCACGGCCAGTCGGGATCGCCCAGCTAGCCTGCTGCTGCATGAGTGATCTGCAATCTCGGATCGAAGTCCTGTGGGAGGGCCGCGACAGCCTGAACGCCGACGACCCGGAGGTCGTTGCCACCGTGCACGAGGCGATCGACGCCCTCGACACCGGTATGGCCCGTGTCGCGGAGTGGAACCCCGACGGCTCGGTCACCGTGAACCAGTGGTGCAAATACGCCGTCCTGTTGCTGTTCAAGATCTCCAAGATGGAGACCATCGAACACGCACCGTTTGAGTACGCCGACAAGATTCCGCTCAAGAGCGACTATATGGAGCGCGGTGTCCGCGTGGTGCCGGGAGCCCAGGCCCGGTGGGGGAGCTATCAGGCCCCCGGCGTGGTCATGATGCCGAGCTACACCAACATTGGCGCCTATGTCGGCGAAGGCACCATGGTCGACACATGGGCCACCGTCGGTTCGTGTGCCCAGATCGGCAAGAACGTCCATCTGTCGGGTGGCGTCGGGATTGGTGGTGTGCTCGAGCCAGCGCAGGCCGCTCCCGTGATGATCGGTGACGAGTGCATGATCGGCAGCCGGGCCATCGTGGCTGAGGGTGCCCGGGTGGGGGAGGGCACGGTGCTCGGCGCCGGCGCAATCCTCACCGGCTCCATCCCCGTGATCGACGTCGAAACGGGTGAGGAACTCGGCCGAGGCGAGGTGCCGTCCTGGTGCGTCGCTGTCGCCGGTACTCGTCCGAAGCGCTTCGCAGGGGGCGAGTTCGGACTTCCTGCGGTGCTCGTCCTCAAGCGTCTCGAAGAGGGGCAGCGACACGACAAGTCCGCCCTCAACGACATCCTCCGCGATCACGGTCAAGCGGTCTGATCTCGTGACCGACGTGGTCGCCCCGAGCCTGCCCACCGGCGACGTGTTCGCCCTCACGGCCGCGCTCGTCGACATCGCGTCCGAAAGCTTCAACGAGCAGGAAATTGTGGCGGTCATCGAGGCGGAGCTTCGGGCGTGCCCACACCTCACCGTTGATCGCATCGGCGATAATCTCATTGCGCGCACCATGCTCGGCCGTGATCGACGACTCGTTCTCGGTGGTCACACCGACACGGTGCCGGCCAATGGCAACGCCGGGGCCCGCATCGAGGGCGACCGGATGTACGGCGTTGGCACCAGCGACATGAAGGGTGGGCTGGCGACGATGCTCGAGCTCGCCCGCACCGTCACCGAACCGGCCGTCGACCTCACCTACGTGTTTTATGCGCGCGAGGAGGTGGCGGTGATCCACAACGGACTGCGCGAGATCGAAGCCGAGCGGCCCGATCTGCTCGATGGTGATGTCGCGTTACTCGGCGAGCCGACCCTCGGAACGCTCGAAGCCGGTTGTCAGGGAACCCTGCGGGTCGAGGTCACCCTTCAGGGGGCCCGAGCCCACACCGCTCGCCCGTGGATGGGACGCAATGCGATTCATCGCCTGGGCGAGCTGCTTGCGATCGTCGAGGCCTACGAGGCCCGCCGTCCTGTCGTCGAAGGGTGCGAGTACCGCGAGGCACTGCAGGCGGTGCATGTCGAAGGTGGCGTTGCCGGCAATGTCGTGCCCGACTCGGCCATGGTGCGGATCAACCATCGTTTCGCCCCCGATCGATCCAGCGAGGAAGCCGTGGCTCACGTGCGTGCCGTGCTCGCACCGGCGCTGGAGGATGGTGACACCGTCGAGGTCACCGATCTCTCGCCCGCTGCCCGCCCTGGGCTCGGTGATCCGCTCATCGAGGCGCTGGTCGAACGGAACGGCCTCGAGGTGCGCGCCAAACTCGGCTGGACCGACGTTGCGTTCTTCGCCGAGCGGGGTGTACCCGCCTCGAATTTTGGTCCTGGTGACGCCACCATCGCGCACACCCAGGGGGAGTATGTCGAGCGAGCGTGGGTGGTCGACACCCACGCTGCGCTGCTCGACGTGATCACCAACGGCGTCTGATCGTTCCTGCCGCTCTGATCAGAGCTTGCGCATCACGGTGACGACCTTGCCGAAGATCTGCACCTCAGCCGGATCGAACACCATGTCGCTCAGCGATGCGTTGTGGGGCACGAGCACGATCTTGCCGTCGCGCTCCTGGTACGTCTTCACGGTGGCTTCCTCACCGGGGATACCAGCGATGACAATGTCGCCTTTCGTGGCGGTGATCTGGCTCTGGCAGACCACGAAGTCACCGTCGAAGATCCCGATGTCGATCATCGATTCACCTCGCACCCGCAGCATGAACAGTTCGCCGTCGCCGGTGAGGTCGGCCGGCATCGGGACGACCTCTTCGATGTTCTCGGAGGCGAGCACATCGGTGCCGGCGGCGACATCGCCGACGAGCGGGACATGGCGGACGGGGCGGCGCTCGGCGCTCGCACCGGAACGGCCCTCGTATCGCACCTGGATGGCGCGGGGTTTGGCCGGATCGCGCACGAGGTAGCCAGCGTCCTTGAGGTTGTCGAGGTGAGCCTTGACCGTTGCCGGAGACTTCAGGCCGACCGCCTCGCCGATCTCACGCACCGACGGGGGATAGCCCCGGTCGTTCTGGTGCTCGACGATGCAGTCGAGGATTTCTCGCTGTCGAGTGGTGAGTGTGTCGGACATGGGGACCTCCGTTGGGCCGTTTTCCCGCCCCTGGCGGGCGGCCTGTGGACAAGGTGGGGATTTCTTGTGGTCGATGGTTGACAAACGAACATGTGTTCGGGTTCAATGAACGAACGGTTGTTCGCCGCACACATGTTCGCCAAACATTCGTTCGGTGTCAAGTACCCGGGAACTCCGCTCCGAAATCCCTCTCGGAAGGGTCCCGGGCGGCGACAACCTTCCATCGCCTCCGGGTGTGTCACACCCCCTGAAGAGACTGACTCCCATGACCGCTGCTTTCGCTCCCGCCCCACAGACCACCTTCCGCCCCCGCACCGTCGACGATCCCTCGCTTACCCCGAGGCAGCGTCCGGTGTTGGCGATCGTGCCGGCACGTGATGAGGCGCCCGCCGAAGTTGCACCCCTGGCCGTCGTGTACCGCCTGCCGGTAGCCGATCAGGCGAACGTGTACCGGCGTCGCCGGCTTGCAGCGCTGGCCATCGTGGCCGGTCTCGTGCTCGGTGTGGTGTCGTTCATGCAACAGGCCGACGCGACGCCCACCCCCGAAGGCCAGCTCACCGAGTCGGTCAGCGTCGTCGTGCAGCCCGGCGACACCCTGTGGGGTATCGCAAGCGCCCTGGCACCGGAGGGTGATCCCCGAGCACTCGTCGACCAGCTCAGCGATCTTGCCGGTGGATCCCAGATTCAGCCTGGCCAACAGCTCGTGGTGCCGGCCCACTGGCTCGACTGAGTCTTCCGGTCACGCCCGGACGTATCGGGCGAACAGCGCGTTCTCGTGTTCGAGCAGGCGATCCAGCCGCAGATCGGCAGGGATCGCGGCTTCGCTCCCGTTGACGATGCGACTCGAGCCTCCGCCTACCAGATGGGGCGAGACCGAAAGGCAGAGTTCGTCGATGAGGCCACTGTCGACGAGCTGACCATTGAACGTCGGGCCGCCTTCGGCAAGCACGACGTCCGCACCTCGTTCACCGAGCGCAGCGAGCACACCCTCAGCGGTCGGGCGTCCCGTGTCGGTGTGATGCCACTCGGCTCGTCCCTCGAGGGCGTGCATGCGATCCGCCGGCGGGTTGGCGCCCGTGATCACGAGCGGCCGGGCCTCTCCGTCGCGCTGGTCGGCGAAGAGCGGGAGTTCGGGGTCGAGATCGACCGAAGCGCTCACCACCGCAAGTCGCGGTGCTTCACTGCGGCCGGCGGCGACGCGCACGGCGGCGATTTCCTCCGTAGCTCGGGGAATCCGATAGCGCTCGGCCCGAATGGTGCCCGCCGCCGCCACGATCCAGTCGCAGCTCGCTCGGATCGCCCGGAAGGCCATCGAGTCGCCCTCACCGCCAAGCCCACCGCTCACACCGTCAATCGCGATCGCGCCATCGACACTCGCCACCATATTCGCCATGAGCCACGGTCGATCAGCCGGGCGAGGGCGACGATCGAAGGGATAGAGGGTGAGCGGGTCGACCGCGTCGAGTGGGGTGGGGAGCAGTTGGCGCACGAGGCTCGACCGTACCGCGATCGGGTTGTGAACGCTTGTGGACAAGCGGCGCGAAATCCCCGCGCAATCCACATGAAGTTCCCTTTTCGTTCACATGCGACCTTCTCTAGGGTGAGGGCCGCTGTGGCGGTCGGGTCCATCAGGATGGTGGTGGCGAGACGTCTCGGTGTGAGTCGAACTCTGCTCCTTGGGGGCCCTACGCCAAGGGGGGTGTGGGGAAGCTGCATGTCAATGCTGCCCTCTGACCCAGGTTGACCCGCCCGCCACGGCCGTCACGGCGGCACGCACCCGGATTCGCCCTCTGTCAGGCGTCGCCGATCTCGGTGCGGAGTCTCGTCAGGGCACGGCGAAGTAGGCGCGACACCTGCATTTGGCTGACGCCGATCCGCTCTGCGATCTGACTCTGGGAGAGCCCGCCATAGAACCGAAGGGAGACGACCGCGCGTTCTTGCTCGGGTAGTCCGTCGAGCAGTTCGGGCACAACGAGGCCGGTGTCGACCGCATCCCATGTCTCGTCGCTGGAAGGATCGGAATCGAGCTCGTCGGCTCGGTGGGCATTGGCTGCGTCAAGCGCGAGGGCAATCTGGTCGACCGTGACACCGAGACGGTCGGCGAGCTCTGCGGGAGACGGAACTCTGCCCAGTTCGTTGGTCAGCTCGCCGGTCGTCGAGCGGACGGCGACCGCCAGCTGTTTGATCGATCGGGGTACCCGGATGTCCCAACCATCGTCGCGGAAGTGCTGCTTGATCCGACCATCGATGACTCGAGCGGCGTAGGTCGAAAAGCGAACTTCTCGTTCGGGGTCGAAACGGTTGATGGCGTGGATCAGCGCCTCGAGGGCGATCTGCTCGAGATCGTTGTCGCGCCCGGTGCGGGCATATCTCCGAGCGAACGCGATTGCGAGCCCCTGATGCTCGAGCACCAGTTCGTTGCGCAACGCCTCGTCGCCGGTCGCGGCAAAGCGGACGAAACGGTCGTCAAGTGGCGCGTCACTCACGCCGATTTGTCGAACTCGACCGTCGTTGCGCCGGCGTCGTGGTCGATTGCGAACCCGTCGACGACGGCCGAGAGGATCGTGCAGCGAAAATCGTCAGCTGCATCGGGAACCGGGCCGGTCTCGCTGCAAAGCCGGACACGGAGCCGCTCGTTCGAACACCAGAAGGCGGCCTCGATCCGAGCGGTCGGCCCTGCGTCGAGCAGGATCGACGCCGCTTCCTCGACGCCGATCTGCGCGTCCTCGACCGCTTCCACATCGAGGAGTTCGCCGGCAACCACCGCAGCGGTGAGCCGCAGCACATGAAAGTAGGCGGGGTCGGCGGGCACCGAGACGACGACCGCTTCGTCGGGAACGGTTGGGGCGGGGGGCGGCGACATCACATACCTCCAAAGGGCATCGGCCTCAGCGTACCTGTCGTGACGGGGCCGACTCTCAGCTCGTGGTTTCATCGACGTCCAGAACGGCAACGCTCCTTCCGTCATGGCTGCCGCCTCGTTCCACGCGTCGATTCCCTCGTCGCACCTCGATCTGTCGTCGCTTCGACACGAGGTGCGGGCGTGGCTCGATGCGCAGCCCGACAGCGGTCGGCCACCGTCGGTGGATGTCGACCTCGTGGTCACCGAACTCGTCGCCAACGCGATCGACCACACCGACGCCTCGACGATCGACCTGACGGTGGTGGCCGAGGGACCGACCCTACGAGTCGAGGTCGCCAACGACTGCGGTCCCGAGGAGCCCGTGCTCGCCAGCGCGTGGGCCGAGTCGGGTGCTCGGGGCCGCGGGCTGCGGATCGTGGCAGCGCTCAGCGCCGAGCTGGGCCTGCAGACCGAGAACGGTCGGTCAGTGGTTGTCGCCGAGCTCGTCGGCGAGCGGCAGCCGGCCGGCGAGGCCTGACAGCTCGAGCAGTCGGATCACCGTCTCACTCGCACCGAGGAGGCGGAGCGATCCACCACCGGCTTCGAGTCGTTCTGCAGCAGCGAGCAGCACGGCGAGACCTGCCGACGAGATGAAGCTCGTGCCGGTGAGGTCGATGCCGAGTGCGGCGTCTGCCGGAATATCGGCAATCCGCTCCGCAAGCGTCGGAGCGGTGTGGGTGTCGATCTCGCCGACGACGCGGAGAAGACTGGGGCCCGGTTCGTCGACGAGCAGCTCAGCGGCCATGAGCGGAGACTAGCGAGGTGACGGCGGTTCGTGCTCGTCGGCTGACGGGTGCCGCCGAACGGCCACCACCGCCGTATCGTCCTCCGCGCTACGAGACGAGATGACCGAATCGACGATGTCGTCGAGTGGGCCAGCCGCGTGACCGAGCGCAGCGCAGAGGCGATCGAGCCCCTCGGGGAGTGGCTCCCCCCGCCGCTCAACGAGTCCGTCGGTGAAGAAGAGCAGGCTCTCGCCGTCAGAGAGCGGTGTGGTCGTGGCGGTTGGTTGTTCGCCTCGAAGATGTCCGAGCGGCGGAATCGGCGAGACTGCGACCAGCGTTGCGCCATCGGACCCGAAGCGAACCGGCGGAAGGTGCCCGGCCGACCAGATCCGGGTGTCCTCGCTGTCGGTCGAGATCATGGCGAGTGTCATCGTGGCCATCGTGGCATCGTCGCGGCACGCACGGTCGAGAACGTCGAAGATCTGGTCGATCGGCCGCCCCGCTCGGATCTCAGCGGCAGTGAGGGTCTGGAGCCGCGCCATGGTGGTGGCGGCGTCGATGCCGTGGCCGCTCACATCGCCCACGACGAGGACGATGGCGGTTGCCGTCTCGATCACGTCGAACCAATCGCCGCCGACGTAGACGCCGACGTCGCCGGGGAGATAGCGACTGGCGATCTCGAAGCCGTCAGGCGCTGCGTCGACCCGGGGGAGCATCGCCTCCTGGAGGCGAAGGGCGGTGCGTCGCTGACGCTGATACTCGGCAAGACCGGTGATCACCGCTGCCGCCCGTTCGGCGACCCGGTTCAGGCTCGGCCGATCGATCATGTTGCGCTCGTCGTCGCGGAGGTTGCCGATGGTGATACTTCCGATCGTCACGCCATCGACCCGCGTCATCGGGACTCGAACCTCGACGGTGACGTCGGGATTTGCCGGCGGTTCGGCGTTGATGTCGACGCTCGCTCGGAGCGGTCCGAGCGTCGGATCCCGCAAGGTCACCTCGGCGGTTCCGTAACCGGCGACTCGTCCTGCGCCGACGGCGACTGCGTCGAGCAGGAGCGCAAGCGCAGCCTCCGTGTCCGACGGCGAGCCGAGTGCGTCGACGAGCGCCGTGTCGAGTCCCTCCTCAGCGAGACGCACCCGCTCCGCAACAACCTCGGCGGTGACATCTCGCTGAGTTGCCACATAGTGGGTGGCGACACCGTGATCGTCGAGCACCGGGTCGATGCTCCATGCGATATGGAACGGCTCGCCGTCGGCACGGTAGTTGATCGTCTCGCCGCTGAAGGGCCGGCCGGCGGAGAGATCGTCTCGAAGTCGATCGAGGACGCTGCGGTCGGTGAGTGGCCCTTGCATGATCCTTGGGGATCGGCCGATCACATCGGCACGGTCGCGGCGGGTCATCAGGCTGTAGGCCGGATTGACGTACACGATCGTGGGGCCGGGTGCATCAAGGTCGGCGGTGGTGATGCAGACGGGTGAACTGGTCTCCTCGAGTGCCGCAATGAGCACGCGAGGGAGTGCATGGCCGTCGGCGATGGTGTCGATCTCGAACAGCGTTCCACGGTCGGAGGTCACAGACCCCCAGTCTGGTCGAACGCGCCCGAACATGTCCCGCCAGAAAAGTGCATCGTTTGTGTTTGACCTTGTTGTGGTTGGTCAACAGTCCGCCTGACGGTGCGTCCCCCGGCATCGTCCAACCATCCCTTGTTCAGGAGAAAAGAGCCGTCGAGACGAAGGCCACGACCTGAAGACAACGGTCGAGATCGGCGAAACTCGTCCCGCCGCCGTCCCCATATCCCCCCTGGCGGCGGGCCCTGTCCGATCTCGAACGGGTTGCCCTGACAGTCGGTGCGGTGTTGATCCCCCCCCTCAACACCGCACCGAAGGGCTCCCTGCACCCACGCCGGCCCTCCCCCCTGGGCCGCCGTGCGGTCGTTTTCGGGCAACCGCTTCGAGCCCGTTGGACACGGTGCCCGCCACGGTTGGCGTCCTCGTTCGAGTCGTGGGCCATACTCGGCGCCATGAGTGATCTTGATCCCCGCGCTGCCAAGCCCGCTACTCCTCATACGGCGTCGGTCAACGCCGCGTTCGCTGCATCGCTTCGTCTGGAGGACGACTGGGAACGCGCAACACGAGGGCTGATCGCTCAGCACGAGTCCGGTGAGATCGAAGGGCCACTCGGGCTGTCGTGGAACACCAACGACTGGAACTTCCTGCGCGAGCAGGAGGACCCGCCTGAGTCGGTCAACCCGAGCCTGTGGCGCCACGGTCGCCACAATGCGATCCACGGCCTGTTCGAGGTCGCCGAGAACATCTGGCAGGCGCGCGGCTACGACATCTCCAACATCACCTTCATCAAGGGGGATGAGGGGTGGGTCATCGTCGATCCGCTCACTACGTCGTTCACGGCCAAGGCGTGTCTCGATCTCGCCAACGCCACGCTCGGGGAGCGTCCCGTCACCACCGTGTTGTACACCCACAGCCACACCGATCATTACGGCGGCATTCTCGGCGTGACCAGCACCGACGAGGTCGACAAGGGCAATGTGCGCATCCTGGCGCCTGAGGGGTTCATGCGTGAGGCCGTCGCCGAAAACCTGATCGCCGGTCCTGCGATGGGCCGCCGGGCCTTCTACCAGTTCGGCATGCTGCTGCAGCCCGGTCCGCAGGGTCATATCGATTGCGGCCTCGGCAAGTGGATTCCGCGTGCGCAGCCCGACCTGGTCGCACCCACCGAAGAGATCGCGCTCACCGGAACCGAACTCGTGCTCGATGGCGTGCGGGTCGTGTTCCAGAACACGCCGGGCACCGAAGCGCCGGCAGAGATGAACTTCATGTTCCCGGACCTCGGCGCGCTGTGCATCGCCGAGAACTGCACCCACACGATGCACAACACGTTGCCGTTCCGTGGGGCGCAGGCCCGCGACACGCTGAGCTGGAGCAAGTACATCCAGGAGGCACTCGATCTCTTCGGTGGGGGGATGGATGTGCTCTTCTCCACCCACAACTGGCCGCGATTCGGTCGCGACGATGCGGTTCGCTATCTCGAGCTTCAGCGCGACATGTACCGCTGGCTGCACGACCAGACGATGCGTCGCGCGAATCACGGCATGACGATGCGTGAGATCGCCGAGGATCTCCAGCAGCCCGAGTGCTTTGCTACCCAGAGCCACACGCGGGGCTACTACGGGACGGTCAGCCACAACGCGAAGGCGGTGTATCAGCGCTACATCGGCTGGTACGACGGCAATCCGGCCAACCTCAATCCGCACACCCCTGAGGAGAGCGGAAAGCGCTACGTCGACGCGATGGGCGGCCCGGACCAGGTACACGCCGAGGCGAAGCGGGCCTTCGACGAAGGTGATTACCGGTGGGCGGCGGAACTGCTCAACCATCTCGTGTTCGCCGATCCGACCTATGAGCCGGGTCGGTTGTTGCAGGCCGACACGTTCGAGCAACTCGGCTATCAGTCGGAGTCGGGTCCGTGGCGCGACTCGTATCTGATGGGGGCGATGGAGCTCCGGACTGGGAACAAGGGTTTCCCGATGGGTGTGGCCCGGTCGATCACCGATCAGCTCGACGTCGACATGCTGGTAGAGCTGATCGGGATCCGTCTGCAGGCGGAGAATGTGGAGGGCGAGTCGTTCGAGTCGAACTGGTACTTCTCCGACATCAATGAGCACCATGCGATCGGGCTCGACAACTGCGCGATCCATCATCGCCCGGGGGCGACGATCGAGGGGGCGCCGTCGATCACCTGCACGAAGGCGGCATTGGCCGACGCGGTAAAGGGGGCGGTCGACGTCGATGGTTTCCTTGCGATCGAGGGTGTGTCGGCGAGTGACGATGGTCCGGTGCGGATGCTGTTCGAGAACCTCGACCAGTTCAGCAGCGAGTTCGGGATCGTCGAACCGTAGGTTCGCCGGGGGTGTCGAACCGTAGGTTCGCTGTGGGTGTCGAACCTCAGCGCTCAGGTGCGTTGGTGAAGGGCCTGGTCGATGAGCTGCATCGGGTGCACGACCTCGATGCCGCCGGCGGCGAGGTGCAGTGAACAACCAGGGTTGGCGCTCGCCACGATGTCGGGCGACACGCGTTCGATCGCGTCGACTTTCCGGTCGCGGATGTCGGTGGCGAGTTGCGGGTGCAGCACCGAGAAGGCGCCGCCGGCACCGCAACACAGCCCGTCATCGTCGAGTTCGATGATTTTGTGAACATAGGGGGCGAGCACGGCGCGCGTGGCGTCGTGGACTCGTTGCACGTGGCGTTGATGGCAGGGATCCTGGACGGCGACACACAGGTCGAGTTTGGGGGTGGCCGGCAGATCGTCGAGTCGGGTCGCGAGCCATTCGTGAATGTCGTACACCCGGGCGCTGAAGGCCTCGGCTTCCGGTGTGCCGAGCAGGTGGCCGTACTCCTTCATGGCGGCGCCGCAGCCGGCCGAGTCGACGAGGATCGGTCGATCGTCGGTGGAGAGCGCCGTGATCGTCGCTTCCGCTCGCTGTCGGGCGGGATCGCCGAGTCCGGCGTGGGTGTGGAGGGCGCCGCAGCACGGCGCAAGATCGCCCGTCGGGGTGACACCGACGCCGGCGGCGTCGAGCACCCGTTGGCCGGCATCGTGGACGTCGCGCTGCCAGGCGTCCATGACACAACCCGTGAAGAGGTAGATGTCGTCGCCGGAGGTGTGGCGCCCACCCCGTGTGAAGGGCAGGTCGGTGGGCACGCCGAGCCGTTCGGGAACGAGTCGCAGTCGTGCGGCGACAGCCAGCAGGGTGCTGCCGAGCCGCAGCGTGCGAGGCCTGCTCAGCGCCCAGAAGGCGAGCCGCTGACGACGGGTGGAGACGGCACCCGTGTCGGCGAGTACGGCTCGGGTCGATTCGATGAGACGGCCGTAGGGAACGCCGCTCGGACACGCAGGCTCACATCCTCGGCACTGCACGCAGGTGTCGAACGCGTCGACGATCTCGGTGGTGACGGGAGCGTCGTTGTCCTGAACCTCGCGCATGAGGTGGATGCGGCCCCGCGGCGAAAGCGCCTCGTCGCCTGTGACTCGGTAGGTGGGGCAGTGGGGGAGGCAGAGTCCGCACTGCACACAGGCGTTGAGGTCGTCGGCGTCGATCCTCAGATCCATGTCAGGCTCCTGCCCGGCGGCCGGGGTTCAGCCGTCCGGAGGGATCAAACAGTTGCTTTGTGCGCTCGGCGATCTGGGCGGCAACGGGGTCGGGTTCGGTGGGCTGGGGTGGTTCTTCGGCCCAGACCGTTCCGACGCCGATGCTCGCGATGAATGCCCCGTCGGTCATCGTGTCGACGTGCGCCGCCCCCTGAGGGGAAAGAAACCAACGGTGCGGTGGCAACTCGGGCGGGGCGTCGACATCGGCGATGTCGGCGAGCGTCGCCAGCTTGTCGACCTCGGCGTCGACATCCACCTCGTGACCCTCGACGAGCGCCCAGGTACTGGTGCCATCCCACAGCACGGCTCCAGGTCGCAGGAGTGCATCCCGGATGTCACGGGGGTCGACCCTCTCGGCCCGGATCCAGCGTTGAACGGGCGGAAGCGGGTTGGTGCGCAACACGACCTCGGCGATGAGCCCGAGCGTGCCGAGCGAGCCGACGATGAGCTTGGGGAGGTTGTAGCCGCTGACGTTCTTCACGACCGGACCGCCGCCGGTGACGATCTCGCCTTCAGCCGACACGTACCGGACCTGCAACACGGCGTCGCGTGCCGACCCGCGACCGAGGCGGTCGAGCCGGTTCTCTCCGACAGCGACTGCCCCGCCCACGGTGCCGCCCCGGTCGGGCAGTGCCGAGGTCTGGCCGGCAGCGGCGAGTGTTTCGTGGAGTTCGGCGACGGTCGTGCCGGCGCGAACGGTGACCACCATCTCCGAGGGCTGGTAGTCGACGATGCCAGTGGGAGCCTCGACGAGCCGGGCCGATTCGTCGAGTGGACCGCCGAGATGCCAACGGGTGCGGTTGCCCTCCACGGCGATGGGGTCGTCGGCGCCGACCAGCGCAGCGAACTCGTACAGAGCCCGGTCGGTGGAGGTAAGCGTGCTCATCCCCACACCCCGGTGGGCATCTCGCGCAGCGCCTGGATGTCGGCGCAACTGTGTCCCATCGGCAAGACCTTGCCGGGGTTCGCCCGGCAGGCAGGATCGAAGGCCTGGCGAAGACGGTTCTGGTGATCGAGATCGGCCGAGGAGAAGAGTTCGTCCATATAGGCCTGCTTCTCAACGCCGATGCCGTGTTCGCCCGACAGCACGCCACCCGCCGCAAGCGACGCTCGGAGGATCTCCGCACCGGCGGCATGGACCCGTTCGAGGGTGCCTTCCTCGCGGGCGTCGAAGACGAGGAGGGGATGTAGGTTCCCGTCGCCTGCGTGAAAGACATTCATCACCGTGACCTCGTGGCGATCGGTGATCTCGTAGATCTGCTCGAGGATGTCGGCGAGTCGGGCCCGGGGAACGACGGTGTCGTGCAGGTAGTAGTCGGACGCGATCTGGGCGACGGCGCCGAACGCGGTCTTGCGGCCCTTCCAGAGTGCAGCTCGCTCCTCCTCGGAGCCAGCGAGCCGCACGTCGGTGGCGGAATTGGCCCGACCGAGTTCCTCGATACGGGCGGCGTCGATCTCGACCCCACCCTCGAGTCCTTCGAGTTCGGCGAGCAGCACGGCGGCGGCATCGGTGGGGTAACCGGCAGCGACATAGTTCTCGACCGCAACGGTCATGCGTTGATCCATCACCTCGAGCGCGGCGGGCACGACACCGGCGGCGATGATGTCGCTGACGGTCTGCGCAGCGTCGCGGACCGTGGCGAACGACAGCAGCAGGGTGCGCACGGCCGGGGCGTTGGGTGTGATCCGGACCCCGATCTTGGTGGCGATCCCGAGCGTGCCCTCGCTGCCAACGAACGCGCCGCGAAGGTCGAGTCCGGGGGGCTCATCCTCGGCGCCGCCGAGCACGGCGATCTGCCCGTCGGGCAGTACGACTTCCAGCGACACGACGTGGGCATCGGTGACGCCGTAGGCGAGGCAGTGGGGGCCTCCGGAATTGTTGGCGACATTGCCGCCGAGCGTGCAGACCTGTTGGCTCGACGGGTCGGGGGCGAAGTGGAATCCCTTGGGCCGCAGCTTCTTCGAGAGGTCGAGATTGATGACGCCGGGTTGCACCCAGGCGATGCGGTTGTCCGTGTCGACCGACAGCACCTTGTTCATCCGGCCGGTCGATACGACGACGGGCCGCCCCAGCGGGATTGCGCCGCCGGCGAGTCCGGTGCCGGCGCCGCGGGGGACCACGGCCGAACCGTGCTGCTCGGCGATTCGCATGATCGCCTGGACCTCTTCGGTGGTCTCCGGAAAGCACACCGGGCCGGCGATGCCGCCGTCGAACACGGAGGCGTCATGCGCTGCAAGTGACCGCTGGGCGCCGTCGGCGCGGACTCGACCGGCATCGAGTGCGGCGGTGAGGTCGGCGACGAGCGGATCGGTCGGTTCGCGCATCGAGCGGAACAACGGCATCGGGGTCAGTCTGTCCGATTTCGGGGCGGCGACACCACGTCCGGGGTGATCTCGCTGACCGAGCGCAGCCCGTTGAGCGCCATCGCACGTCGGAACTCGTCGTGCAGAAATCCGAAGGCGAGTTCGACCCCTCGTTCGCCTGCGGCTCCGAGGCCGAAGAAGTGCGCCCGCCCGCCCATGGTGGCGTCGGCGCCGAGTGCGAGTGCCTTCACGATGTCGGCACCCCGTCGGATGCCGCCGTCGCAGATGATCTCGCACGCGTCACCGATCGCGTCGCGAACGGGCGCGATGAGTTCGATCGGCGGTGGGGAACCCTCGAGTTGTCGGCCACCGTGGTTCGAGATCGCGATTGCTTCGATGCCGAGTTCGGCGGCGATGCGGGCGTCGGCCACGGACTGCACACCTTTCACCACGATCGGGCCGTTCCAGATCGATCGGAACCACTCGATGTCGTCCCAACTGAGTGACGGGTCGAGCTGCTCGTTGGCATAGGCAGCGAGGTTGATCGCGTCGGTGCCGTCGCGTTTGCCGGAGCCGTCGGACGCTGCAACGTTGGCGAAGCGGATGGGGCCACCCGTCAGAAAGTCCCAGGTCCAGCTCGGGTGGCGGATCCCGTCGACGATCGTGTCGAGCCCGATCTTTGGGGGTAGCTCGAACCCGCGCCGCACGTCACGCTCGCGACGCCCGAACGTGGCGAGGTCGACGGTCGGCACGATCGTGTCGAAGCCAGCCGATCCTGCCCGCCGCACCATCTCCTCGACGAGCCCGCGGTCCTTCCAGACATAGACCTGGAACCAGTTGCGGCCCGGGTTGACCGCTGCAATCTCTTCGATCGAGCGGGTCGAGAGGGTCGAGAGGGTAAAGGGAATCCCGGCGCGCCCGGCGGCTCGAGCGACGGCGAGTTCCCCCTCGCTGTGAGCGATGCGGGTAAAGCCAGTGGGGGCGGCGATGAACGGGAACGCCATCGGCTCACCAAGCAGCGTGGTGGTCGTGTCGATCTCGGAGACGTCGCGCAGAACCCGGGGCACGAACTCAATGTCGGCGAACGCTGTCATCGAACGAGCGAGGCTGCGCTCGTCCTCGGCGGCGCCGTCGATGTAGTCGAACACACCGCCCGGTAGGCGGCGCTTCGCGATCGCCCGCAGGTCCATGACGTTCGCCGCTCGATCGAGTTGTCGAGTTGCGCGACCGAACCGGAAGTGGCGGAACCGAACCGCGGAGCGCAGAGTCTCGAACATGAGAGGCGAGTGTAGGTCCCGCCCGCCGGCCACCCGCCGGTCAGCGGTTGCGGTAGCCCGCCACCTCGATCAGCGGGGGCCGTTCGTCAACCCGCACCTCGACCGGCGCAGCGTCGGGGCGCATGAGCACCCGGCCGAGGGTGGCCCTGTCGGCCCCGGCTCGAAGGAGTGCGGCGTGGAGAACTTCCATCGCCTGAGCGGACAGCGCGCTCAATGGCTGATGGCGGTGTTCGCGAACGCCGAGGTCGACCTGGGCGATGCGATCGACACCCCAGCGGTGAGCGATATCGATCAAGAGTCCGGTCTCGACGCCGTAGCCCTGTGGGAAGGGGAGTTGTTCAAGGATCGAGCGGCGACTCGCGTACTCGCCGCCCAGCGGCTGGTCGATCACGCCGAGTTCAGGGAAGAACGTGGCGAGCACGGGGCGAGCCATCAGTTCGGTCGTCCGCCCACCGCCGACGCCACCGACGGAAGGGCGCTCGTAGAAACCCTTGACGAGGGTGACCTCGGGGTCGGTGAGCAGTGGGCCGAGCAGGCCGATGACATAGTCGGGCGTGAAGCTGCGCAGATCGGCGTCGATCCAGACGATCACATCTCCGGCACTGGCGGCGACGCTCGCCCACAACACATTGCCCTTGCCGGAGGCGGTGCCGGTCTCGGGGAGCACGTCGGGGACCGAGACGACTCGTGCGCCGGCGGCGGCTGCGATCTCGGCTGTCGCGTCCGTGCTGCGATCGTCCATCACCACGATTTCGTCGACGAGACCACGGTGCTGAAGGGTCGCGATCGTCTGCACGATCGGCCCCACGGTCTCGGCCTCGTCACGAGCCGGCACACACACCGAAACGGTGGTGGTGCCCTTGAGATCGCAGAGACGCGTCAGGTCGAACTCGCCGGCATCGAAGCGCCGGGCCCGGTCGAGGGCGACAAGATCGATGGCATCGACGGGCGAGAGGGCGTGATCGGTCACGGTAGGTCTACGTTCGAAACCGGCTCAATCGATGCGGATTCCGAGACGTTCCCGTCGATCCCGCCCCGGCGCCCGCCGCCCGTTGGCGACATCCGGGGTTCAGAGGTCAAAGGTGAGGTGATCGGAGAGATCCCCGATCAGGTCGGCGAAGTAGCGACGCTCGACCAGGCGCCACGTGCCGTCGATGCGGCGCAGGGTGTCGTGGTAGCGCCCAGCGATGATCGCCTGCATCGGCAGCGTCTCGGTCTGCTGGAAGACGGTGTACATCGAACGAATCGTCGCCTCGTTGTCGTTCACGGCGACGATCGGGTTGGTGGTGACGTGTTTGGTCCGCCAGGTGCCGTCGGGGTGGATCTTCACGATCGAACGGAAATGGGCGACCGCTGCCGCGCCGCCTTCGGCGAGCACCGAGCCGCTCGCCCCGTCGACGAGCGCTGCGTGTTCGAGCAGCGACTCGAGGGTGTCGTAGGCCGCGGCGTCCATCGCTTCGGCGATCTCGAAGAGCACGTTGGTGCACGATGCGACGTTGTCCATCGGTAGGCACCGTACCCTTTGGGCCGTGGGCCGAGCGAGTGCGCAGCGTCGGGTCGGCGAGGTCGCCGGGAGGGTAGGGCGATGGTCGTACCGGTTCGTGCGCGACATCATCGACGAGTGGTCGAAGGACCGCGTCGGTGGCCTCGCCGCCGAGATTGCGTTCTTCGCGCTACTCGGTTTTTTCCCGGCGTTGATCGTGCTGGCCGCCGCACTCGGCTCGGCCGACGGGATGCTCGGCACGGCCGCCGCCACTGACATCGAGACCTGGCTGGTCGATCAGGTCACGACCGTGCTCGGCGGCGACAACAACGTCGAGGGTGTCGTGCGCGACCTATTCGCATCCGACAACGGCAGTGCCTTCACGCTCGGTGCGGCGCTCGCGGCGTATGCAGCGTCACGTGGTTTCACCGCCGTCGTCCGGGCACTCGATGTCGCCTACGACCACGAACAGCAGCGGAACTGGCTGTCGACTCGGATCGTCGGAATCGGACTGACCGTGATGACGATCGTGGTCGCCGCCATCGTGCTCATGCTGATCGTCGTGGGTCCGCTTTTCGGCGAAGGTGCTGAGCTGGCCGAGCGGCTCGGTGTCGACGGGTGGTTCACCGTGCTGTGGACGTGGTTCCGCTGGCCGGTCGTCTTCCTCGTGCTGATCGGCTGGGCCGCCTCGCTGTACAACATCGCGCCGAACCATCGGTCGCCGTGGAAGTACGAGCTTCCGGGTGCCCTGCTGGCATCGGTGTGGTGGACCGTCGTGTCGCTCGGCTTCGGCACCTACCTCGGGCTTGCGTCGAGTGGCGCAAATGCCATCTTCGGCTTTCTCGGAGGCGCCCTGAGCCTGCTGTTCTGGCTCTACATGATGGCCATGGGCCTGCTGCTCGGTGCAGAGGTCAATTCGATGATCGCGACCCGTCGCGGCGTGATCCTCGAAGCGGTGCCGCGGGAACGGCTCGATCGTTGGGTAAAGCGGGCACTGCGCCGATAGCCCGGCGAGGCAGGCGAGCCACTACCCTTTGGGCTCATGAGCGACTTCCGGAGCCCCATCGAGGACATCACGTTCACCCTTCGGCACGTGGCTGATCTCGACGCCCTCGCCAAACTGGAGGGGTACGAGCACGCCGACCCGGATCTCATCGACGGTCTCGTTGCTGAGGCGGGTCGGTTCTTCGACGAGGTGGTGGCGCCGACCAACCGCGACGGCGACACGTTCGGCACCAAGCTCAACGAGGACGGCAGCATCACCACCGCCCCCGGTTTTGCCGAGGCCTACAGCAAGCTCGTCGAGTCCGGCTGGAACGGCATCGGGTTTCCTGAGGCCTACGGCGGCGGCGGGTTTCCGCAGCTGCTCTCTACTGCTGTGCAGGAGATGACCACGACGGCCAACATGGCGTTCGCGCTGGGCCCACTGCTGAGTCAGGGCGCCATCGAGGCGATCATGCATCACGGCGATGAGAGCCAGAAGGAGATCTACCTCCAGAAGCTCGTCAGCGGTGAATGGACCGGCACGATGAACCTCACCGAGCCCCACGCCGGCTCCGACGTGGGCGCGCTCACCTCCAAGGCCGAGCTGGCCGACGACGGCACCTGGCGCATCTTCGGCCAGAAGATCTACATCACCTGGGGTGAGCATGATGTCGCCGACAACATCGTGCACCTGGTGCTCGCCCGAACCCCCGGTTCCCCTCCCGGCACGAAGGGCATCAGCCTCTTCATCGTTCCGAAGTTCCTCGTCAACGACGACGGCACGCTCGGCGAGCGCAACGACCTCACGTGCGTGAGCATCGAACACAAGCTCGGCATTCATGGCAGCCCGACGTGTGTCATGCAGTACGGCGACAACGGCGGCGCGGTCGGTTACCTCCTCGGCGAGGAGCATCAAGGCATGCGCTGCATGTTCACGATGATGAACAACGCCCGTCTCGGCGTGGGCGTCGAGGGCGTCGGCATCGCCGAGCGCGCCTACCAGCAGGCGCTCGGCTACGCCCATGAGCGCACCCAGGGCCGCGCCATCGGTGCAGCGCCCGGCACCGAGTCGCCGATCATCGACCATCCCGACGTCCAGCGCATGCTGCTCGACATGAAGTCGACGATCGCCGCGATGCGAGGCCTGACCTACCGCAACGCCGAGGCGCTCGACCATGCCCACCACGGTGCCGACGAGCACGCGCGCACCAAGGGCGAGGAGCGAGCCGCATTGCTCACCCCGCTGTCGAAGAGCTGGTGCACCGACATGGGTGTCGAGCTCGCCTCCATCGGCGTGCAGATCCACGGCGGCATGGGCTTCGTCGAAGAGACCGGCGCTGCTCAGCATTTCCGCGACGCCCGGATTGCCCCGATCTACGAGGGCACCAACGGCATCCAGGCGATCGATCTCGCTGGTCGCAAGCTCGGGATGCGGCAGGGCGGCGTCGTCCGTGACCACCTCACCGAGATCGGTGCCACCATCGCCTCCCTCGAGGGTGTCGAGGGGCTCGAGTCGGTGCGGGAGCAGTTGTCGATCGCGCTCGACGCGCTCAGTTCGGCCACCGAGTATCTCCTCGAGGTCTCAGGCTCAAACCCATCCGACATGCTCGCCGGGGCAATGGCGTACCTCAACATGATGGCCATCACCACGGGCGGTCAGATCCTGGCCGACGCGGCACTTTCCGCTCGTTCACTCGGCGCCGAGGAAGCCGAGGACCGCGCCGTGATGGCCCGCTTCTTCGCCGCCAACCGGCTCGCTGGCGTTCCCGGTCTATTGCCGGCCGTCACCGCTGGCGCCGGCGATCTCAGCGCCGCTCGCGGTCGTCTGCTGTCGACCTGACCCAGCGGCTGCGTCCTCAGCTGGGCGCGCCGTTGGAATCGGTCGGCGACGCATAGGGTTGTCTCCGCATGCTCGCTTCGATCCCCAGCCCGTCCGAGAGCGTCATCGAGCTCGGACCGCTCACCCTTCGGGCCTATGGCGTGATGATCGCCTTCGGTGTGGTGGCCGCCGTCCTGCTCTCGCAGCGGCGGTGGGTGGCCCGCGGCGGCAATCCCGACGACATCTCGACCATCGCGCTGTGGGCGGTGCCCGCCGGGCTGGTCGGCGCTCGCGCCTACCACGTCCTTACCGATTGGCGCTTCGACGAGGGTTGGGCACAGCCGTTCAAGATCTGGGAAGGCGGCCTCGGCATCCCGGGCGGTATCGCTACTGGCGTGCTCGTCGGTCTCTGGATGATTCGCCGCAATGGCTGGGACCAACCGACCTTGCTCGATGCGATTGTCCCCGGGCTTCCTCTGGCGCAGGCGATCGGACGCTGGGGCAACTACTTCAACCAGGAACTCTTCGGCGGTCCGAGTGATCTTCCGTGGGCGGTCGAGATCGACCCTGATGTGGCGGCCTCGGCCGGTCACCGCGGCGCCGAGACGTTCCACCCGACCTTCCTCTATGAATCGCTGTGGAACCTCGGACTCACGCTGTTTCTGGTGTGGGTCGATCGCACGGGCAAGCTGCGCCGCGGTGCGCTGCTCGCGGTCTACGTCGTCGGGTATCTGGTCGCCCGACTGTGGCTCGAGACGATTCGCGTCGATCCGGCAACCGAGGTCGGTGGGGTGCGCATCAATATCTGGATGAGCATCATCGGCATCGCGATTGCCGGTGGTTGGCTCCTCGTGCGGGGTCGTCGTCCCGAGGATGACTCGACCGATGACATCGTCGGTGCCGCAGACTCCGCCGACGGCGCGTAGCCCGTCGAGCTGATCGGTCGGGCTCGGCTGATCTAGCGTGCGGTCATGACCGAGCTCGACGACCAGCAGCGCGTGATGAACGGGATTTTTTGGTACGGGATCCCGACCCTGTTCCGATGCGAGCACGACGAGGATCCCGCCAACGCCGATATCGGTCTGGTCGGCGTCCCGCACTCGACCGGCAACGGGACGACACAACGCGATCAGCACCTCGGACCCCGTGCGGTCCGCAATGTGTCGGCGATCGGCCGTCGGGTCCACAACCACTTCGGCATCGACCCGTGGGAGATGGCCCGGGTACGTGACCTGGGCGACGTGCCGCTGAGCGAAGGCAACAACAACGAACGCTCGATCGAGATGATCACCGAGTACTACGCCCGACTCGACGGCGCCGGCTGCCGGCCAGTGTCCATCGGCGGTGACCATTCAATCACCGGAGGCATTCTCCAAGCGCTCGGTGGCGGCCATCTG
>Ga0255768_10001012_pt1 | contig 29632 bp, 59 predicted proteins | sample 071ome_33_FD_179983 | JGI IMG/M metagenome (GOLD analysis project Ga0255768, IMG submission 179983) | Coastal salt marsh microbial communities from the Groves Creek Marsh, Skidaway Island, Georgia - 071412AT metaG (version 2) | ecosystem: Environmental > Aquatic > Marine > Intertidal zone >...
CTGGACTACAGAAACTCTTGCCCAGTTGAATGACATAGTGAAATGACTGACGAACAAATTACAATGCTCCGTCGTCTCATTAAAGATGAGATTGAATGTGCCCAGATTGATGGTATGGAGCATGGTCAATGGGGATGGGCAGAGAAACAATTAGATGAAGGTTGGAAACAGTTTCAAGAGAGTTTCAATGACTGAAGACGACAAGTATGCTCTCAAAGAGTTGCTCCGTGGTGTTGGTGTATTTCTTGGTGCCTCTGCTTTCTTCATCATTATTCTGTTGGTACTAGCAAAAGTTGCTTCAGGTGATAAACCAATCAACTCTGCATCATTTGAGGTGGTTGACAAATACAAAGAGTGTGATATAGTAAGATACGCACCACATCAAGTTGCCGAATACAAGTATTTCCTTTATTGTGAGAATAACAAATGAGTATCCCACATTTCAAAAGCAACCACGACTGGGAAGCATTTACCCAGATCTTTGATAGTCAGTGGCATTGTAAGAGAGCACTGCTGAATCGTGTCAAAAATGATCTATTCCCTGAATATAAGACTTGGGATCAAATTCAACCTAAGACCTTGGAAGTCATCAATGACATCGTACAGAATCTCCTGTATGATGTAGATCGTAAGTTCAAAGAGACGCACCAGGACTATAAGACTGAAGATGATGAACTCTTCATTCCTTATCGTTCATTCAAGGAGAATGTAACAGAAGCACTCAAAGAGGCAATGCCATGTGCTCTCGAAAAACATAACCAGGAAATTCTTGCTAAACTAGAATGCCCTCCTTGTGATACACTTGCTTGTGCTGATCACCTGACAGATGAGTGATGACTATTAAAGTAACCCAAGATGACGAGAACAAGTTCACAATCGAGTGGGACGCAAACGACCCGCAAGAAAGCATGTTCAACAACTGGAAGGAGGAAGACTTTATCAATGCAATTGAAAACTACCTCAAGACTTTCAAAAAACAATGAAGTATAAAGTTCAGTACCTCAAACCCAAAAAGAAGGGTCTTGCCAAACATGAAGTCGTCTTCTACAATATAGAAGACGCAATGAGGTGGGAATCCTACGTTAAATACGAACTAAACGCACAAGAACTTCAAATCGTACCATTCTAATATGCGACCAGAAACACGAGAAGCAATGGAAAAGTTATTCACTGCAAAGTGGAATCTTCCTAAAGCTGCACAACATTGCGGTCTATCTAACAAAGAAATGAAGATTACATTCAACGAGTATTGTAATTTCCATCCCGTAACTTATAAACCTGAATAGGTTTTTTTATGGGACTGTCGCCTATTGGTTAAGGCCCACTGCTTATAACGGTGTGAACGGAGTTCAATTCTCCGCAGTCCTACCAGCTCCTTTAGCAATCTGGTGAATGCAGCGAACTCATAATTCGCCTGAGGCGTGTTCGATCCACGCAAGGAGCACCTAAGGGACGGTGGCGGAAGTGGTAGACGCACCAGACTTAAAATCTGTTGGGAGTATTCCCGTGGGGGTTCAAGTCCCCCTCGTCCTACTAAATAAATGAAATTATTTTTGAAAATGACTATCAAATCTAAATTTATTTCTTATTTTGAAGGTTATTTTAACAATCAACGTCAGGCATTTAATATGCCTAGAGAATTTGCTATGATTGAAATCAATCATACAAAATTAGATAAAAACACATTCAGAATAACTCAAAAGTATATAAAGAGTAAAGATCCATATAGAATTGCTATTGTAGAAATTAGTCAAAAAAATGGTAAAATACTTCTAAAATCATATGACAATTCTGAAGATAGACAATATAAAAAAGGATGTGATATAATATTTGAGTATGATGAAAGACTAGATAGATTCCATGGACAAAACGTTTGTAAAAAATGTTATGTTGAAAAAAGTGGAATTAACTCATATTTAATGACTGAAGCTTTCTTAAGTAAAGATAGATATAAAGTAGTGGATAAGGGTTATGATCTAGAAACCCATAAACAAATATGGGGATCTTATAATGGATTTTTTGACTTTGATCGGAAATAATCCGATCTTCCTATGCCACTTTAGCTCAGCTGGATAGAGCAACGGTTTTGTAAACCGTAGGTCGTCGGTTCAAGTCCGACAAGTGGCTTAAATAAATAAAAATAAAACCATGATCATCAATCTCTGGCATAACAAAGACATGGATCAATGGAGGTGGACTTTAACAGATCCACAAACAATGGACCAACATGCTGGTGGTCAAAGTGATCTAAGAACCGCAATGAAGGATGTTGCGAACACGGTAGAATATGTTTTAGACCACCGGAAAAATGAATGAATCGGATTTATATTATAAAAAACTAAAAAATAAATCTACAGTATTGTATGATCTTTGCAACTCTGCAATAAAAAATCTAACAGAAGAAGATCGTAAAAAGTTAAAAAATCGTGCTGACTTTAAAGTAATAAAGGTCAATAAAGAAACTTTTTTGCAAGAACCAATATTGAAGAAACTTAATGATCATTTTGAGATAAGTTTCGCAGCAATTTTTGTACTAGAAAAAAATATTGGATGTAACTTTCATGTTGATGAGCCAAGAAATGTTGCTATAAACATGTTATTGTCTTCTGGTTTAAGTCATAGTATCTTCAAGAAAAAGAAAGAACTTGATAACTCTTATCAGTATGAATTTGAGGAGTTAATATTTGAAGAAAAAGTTTTTTATTTGTATAATGTTTCAGAAGAACATTGTGTTCTAAATTTTGATAAACCAAGATTTATGTTTTCAATTAAATTCAAAAATGGTAAATTAACTTACGAAGAACTTTTTAACTGGTGCAAAGAAAATAATATGTTTGAATCCACACATAATGAGTAATTATACTTAAATGAAGAGTGATTTTTATATAGATAGAGTTAGTAAAGAAGAAGTAAAAGATCTCCTTTACACTCATCACTATCTAAAAGATGAGTCCAAAGATTTCAAATCTGGGTATAATTATGGACTTTTCAGGCATACTGAGTGGGAATGCCCTCTTAGGATTGGCAGGTGTCTTGCTGTTTGTATTTTTACTGGGCTCCCAGTTCCAGAAATTGCCGTAGGTGCATTTGGTTTACAACGTGATGAACAAGAGGGTTTATTTGAACTCTCTCGTCTATGCGTAGATCCAGAAGTGCAGAAAGAAGAATATAATATTACCTCGTGGTTTGTGAGTAAATGTATTAAGAGGTTTAGAAGAGATGCCCCAGTTCGTGCTATTCTTAGTTATGCTGACGCTAGTCACCACACTGGAACCATATACAGAGCTTGTAATTTCAAGTACTATGGGTTAACTGACCCTAAAAAAGATTTCTATTACGCAGATGGAACCAAACATTCTAGAGGTAGTGTCAGCGGCATTGACGGTGAGTGGAGGGATCGCTCTCGTAAACATCGCTATCTTATGGTTTTTCAAAAGGAGTTAAAGGAAAGACTTGCCTGGGAAGAAGTAAAGTGGTAATATAATAACTGGTGATACTAAAAACCACAGACAAATCCCTTCCGTGTGAACTTCTAAACCTCCCCATTCGGGAGGTTTTTTAGTGTCTAAATATAAAAAGAATAGATTTGTCACGTAGGACAGCAAAATGCCCCTAAGTAGATTAGAGAATTTCCTAAAGAATGCAGAAGGTAATATTCTTTACGTAAATCCCTCAGATTTTGATGCGACTGATAGCATTGAAAATAGAGGTAATTCGTTAACGAGACCTTTCAAAACTATCCAAAGAGCAATACTTGAGTCAGCAAGATTCTCATACTTGGTTGGAAAGAATAATGATAAAATCGATAACACAACTATATTAGTTTATCCTGGTGTCCATTATATTGATAATAGACCTGGACACTCTATTACTAATCAGGGAAATACCGCAGAATTTAAACGCTTTGTTGATGGATCTTGGACAACTGTTGGCGCACAACTAACAGAATTTACAGAGAATTCTAATTTTGATATCTTTGATGAAGATAACGATTTAAGAAAATATAACTCAGTATACGGTGGTGTAATATTACCTAGAGGTACTTCTCTTGTTGGTTTGGATCTTAGAAAGACTAAGATTCGTCCAATGTATGTACCTGATCCACTCAATGATGATATAGATCCTACTTCTGTCTTTAGAGTAACTGGTACATGTTACTTCACTGCATTTAGTATATTTGACGCAGACCTACTTAAAGCTGCATATAAAGATTCAACAGAAAGAAAAGTAGTTCCAAACTTTTCACACCATAAACTAACAGTATTTGAATATGCTGATGGTGTTAATAAGGTAAAATTAGATGCAGAACAAACAGATCTAACTGATCTGGATATGTACTACTACAAAGTAACCCATGCTTATGGGGATACTTCTGGAAGAGGATTGCCTAGTTTCCCAATCAATAATGATTCAGACTTTGAGCCATCTATTGATGAATACAGAATCGTTGGAGATTTGCGTCCAGATCCCATTGGAATTACCAGTATTAAGGCTGGTGACGGTGTAATTCCGACTCAAACAGTAACTGTAACCACTTTAACTCCACACGGATTGTTTAAGGATACTCCTGTGTTTGTTAGTGGTATTACAACAAGCATTAATGAATATAACGGATCTTTCTTAGTTCAAGATATTCTTAGTGATAATGAATTTACTTATATTTCACCAAATACACCTGTTGAAGCTTTACCAACTCCTGTTCAAATATTAAATGCATCCGCAAACGTAGAGTCTGATAGTGTTTCTTCAGCATCACCATATGTATTCTCATGTTCATTGAGATCTGTATATGGTATGAACGGCATGTTTGCCGATGGTTCTAAGGCAACTGGATTTAAGTCAATGTTGACTGCCCAGTTCACTGGTATTTCTCTACAAAAAGACGATAATGCCTTTATTTTATATGACAAAACAACTGGAATCTATGATGATAATTTAACTGTTAATGATTCTGAAAAACCACTTCATACCAATTCCAAGTCAGTATATAAACCAGACTGGGAAAACGTACACATTAAAGCAACAAATAACTCCATTATTCAGTGTGTTTCTGTTTTTGCGATCGGTTATGCTAGACATTTCGTTGCAGAAACTGGTGGTGACATGTCAATCACCAACTCTAACTCTAACTTCGGTGCAGTATCACTAGAATCTGTTGGATTTAGACCAGAATCTTTTGACAGAGATGATGTCGGTTATATTACTCATGTTATTCCACCAAGAGAATTAGTAAACAGAGAAAGTAACGTAAGTTGGCTATCTTTAGATGTAAACAAGATCATTTCTGTTGCTACCACCGAAAGACTTTATATCTCAGGATATACAAGTCTAGACGTTCCACCACCATCACAGGTTGATTCTTATAGAGTTGGTGCTAGGGATCAAGAACACTTAAATCTTTCAGTTATTATTGGTGCTCAACAAAACAGCTACAAAGCACCAATTCTTATGCAGACTCCAAGTGGCATAGGAACTTCAGCGAAAAAAGTATCACAAGTTGGAAGAACTGTAGGTATTAACAGTATTACTTCAAATATCTTCACTCTAACAGCTGATCATAATTTCTTCAATGGAGAAAAAGTAAGAATTGAAAGTGATAATGGAAATTTCCCAGAAAATTTATCAAACGAAAAAATATATTATGCATATACAACAGGTTTGGCTGCAAATGAAATTAAACTATCTTCCACATTAAATGATGCAAATTCTGGAAATACAATCAGTGGTATTTCCAATGAGGGTGGAATAATAAAAGTTATCAGTTATGTTTCCGACAAACTTCCTGGAGAAGTTGGTCATCCTATTCAATATGATACTTCTGTAAATAACTGGTATATTCAGAGTAGTGATGATGAATCAAAGAACACCATTTATTCTGGTATTGTATCTATTGGGGCTGCTTTATTAGGAAATCAAACTGGATCAACCTTTATTACTAGAAGAATTGATAATAGAGGATTAGATGATAGAATCTACAAATTCCGTTATGTTATTCCAAAAGAATTTGTAAATGCTCGTCCACCAACAGATGGATTTGTTATCCAAGAAACCAAATCTGTAGGAATTTCTAGTGCATCAATATTATCATTCCCATTAACTGATACAACGGAACTAAGAAATCCAAAAGTAATTACAAGAGCAGTTTATGCAGCTGGTTCAGTATTTTATGACACAGAACTCCCACACCATTTAGTAGTAGGTGACACTGTAAAAATATCAAATATTCAGAGTGTCAATCAATCAAACTTTGAATATAATGGATCTTTCGTTATTTCTGAAGTAGTAACACCAAGACAATTTGGCGTTTATAATTTTGCTGGAGATCCTGGTTTATTCTTAAGCCAAGTAAACCAAAGAACAACTCAACAACAGATTGAAGCTCTACCAACGGTACAAAAAGAAAAATCGAAAGATAGTTTATACATCTATAGATCACAAGAGGTAAAACCACTAATTCCTGGAGCTGGCGGTCAGGATGGAATTTACACTATCACTGTTCTCTCAGGTAGTGTAAAACCAGACTCATCAATCGGATTTGGATTAAGTGATAGAAACTTTAATCAAGATGTAAGAAATCTTTATCCACAAATTGATAGGGATAATTACGACTCAGATCCACTACCAACCATAAGTTATGCTGAACTATCTCCTAGTGGTCTAGTCAACACTAACGACAAACGTCATTCACTCACTAAAGAAGCTCTAGACGTTTATTTTGAAAATAATAGAGTAGGTCTTGCAGTCACTGGAGCATTTGTAAGTGGAACTGGAAATACCACACTTACACTATACACTGATACATTCCACAATCTAAACTCCATCAAGTCCGTATCAATAACAGTAGATGGTGCTGGATATAATAATTCTGCTGGAGTTACAAGTACAATCTATTCTGCTGAGTTAATTAATAATTCTATTGATGGTAAAAATGCTTCGGGAAGAGTAGTTGTTTCTGCTGCTAATACTGTTCAGTCCATTCAAATAATTGACCCTGGTTCTGCATATGGTATAGGCAATACTATGGAAGTTTCTGCTCTTCCAGCAGGAAATCCCACATCATTTGCAGTAGTTACTGTTAATGAAATTAACAATAATGTAGGAGATACTATTGATCTGAGTGGATTTGCAGATCCAGTAATGAATGGAACATTTAAGATCACAAATATTCCTTCTGCAAATCAAATTGCTCTAGAGATTGAAGGTGGACTACCATCAACTGAATTTTTAGAAAGAAATGATGAAAGAACACCTATTGCATATATTGGATCCAAAGGAGTTCAAGTAGTAAACATTGATGTTACTGAGGAACTCGGTATATCAACAGTAACTACCGCAAGTGCTCACGGTATGTTACCTGGAAACAGTTTTGTACTAACTGGAACTGGAAGTACATACTTCTCTGGTAAGTTCTTGGTTGATGAAAATGTTGGACTAACTACATTTGCATTCTTCTCTGGAATTAGTACATTTACTGAGACATATAGCTCATCTGGTGTTCAGGTACAGAAGTCATCTATTGCTGCTAATGGAAGAGCTTTAGGATCTGGAGAAGAAAACTTAGGTGGAAGAGGAACATATTTGTATGCTGGTTTTACTACATCATTGTCATCTGCAATATCTTCAACCGATACGACTATTACATTAACAAGTGCTGATGGATTTAGAAAAGGTGATTATGTTGAAATTAATTCCGAAATACTTCGTCTTTCTACAGAGTCAACTTTAGATTCGTTTGATGTATTAAGGGGTCAATTCTCTACTGTTGCCTCAGCTAACGCATCTGGAACATTAGTAAGAAAGATTAGAGTTCTTCCTGTAGAGATTCGTCGTCCATCTATTCTTCGTGCATCTGGACATACATTTGAATATCTAGGATTTGGTCCTGGTAACTATTCAACTGGATTGCCAGTAAAACAAGATAGAATCCTAAGTGATAAAGAAATCTTAGTTGCACAGGCTAGAGAACAGGATGGAGGAACTGTCGTCTACACTGGTATGAATGACAAGGGTGAATTTTACTCTGGTGCAACTAGAATCAATGCACAAACAGGTGAAGAAGAGACTATTGAAGCACCTATTGTTTCCTTCTTTGGTGATGATCTATTAGCTGGTGCAGATAAAAGGAACAGTGGAACATTTGACGACTTGGTTGTTAAAGAAAGAATCACTGTTGAGGGTGGAGAAAATAACAATCAAACATCCCAATTCTATGGTCCAACTAACTTCTCCCAGAAAGTAACTGTTTCCGCTGATGATGGTTTAGAAACTAGAGATCTTTACATTAAAGGTGTTGCTTCTCAACCAAAACTATTGACAGTTGGTATTGCCACTCCAACAGATGCTAAGAAAACTGGTGATATTTCGTTCCTGGCTAACCCCGATCCCGGACGTTTCATAGGACATGTTTATGCTGATGGTGATTGGCGTCGTTGGGGAATGATTTCCAACGATAAAAATAGAAACTATCTAAAACTTGATCAAATTGCTGTAGGACAAAGCCAGGGAATTTACAATTTTAGTGATGCTGTAGAAGTAAATGGTACAGTCAAAGTTAAGAACCTTTATGTTGGTGGTGCTGTTACATTCGCTGGTTCTCAGGCAATCGGTAGTGCAGCATTCGATACGTTAGATGTTAATAAGACTCTAACATATAAAGGTATTGGAACAAACTATACCGTAATTAGTGAAAATGCTAATGCGATTGCACAATTCCAGAACGTAGAAGTTACTGGATATGCAGTTACCATTACCAACCCAACAATAACGATTGAAAATTCGTTCAATTCCACATACACAGGCGTATCTACAATCGCTGGAATCTTAGATGTTGGTAACTTAAGAACACCTCCCGCTGGTATTATCACTTCTGCAAACTTAGAAGTGACTGACGATGCAAACTTTAATAACATTTCGGTATCAGGACAAGCTTACATAACCTCAGGGATTATGACTGCAATTCTCACCGAATATATCGGTGGAACTGGAGGTGTTGGGGTCGGTGAAACTGTTGCAACTGCTTGTTTTAATGTTGGAGTCGTAACATCAATCACTGGTACTGCGTGTACTATTACTACAATAAATGGTACTAATGCCTTCATTGGTGGAATTAGAGCTACATCAGCACTTTCAACTCCTTTAGCTGCAGTTAATACTGGTATTATTACCAACTTCAAGAGCACAACTGGAGACATTGTAAATCTATTCTCTAATGTTGGTATTGTAACTACTCTTGATGCAAGTAATTGGGTTGGTGCTGAAACTCTCTATGCAAATACAGGATTTACAACAACTATTCTAAATTCTGGTTGGGTAGGAAGTAATCAAATTTATGCTAACAGTGGCATTATTACCACATTAAATGGTGGTGGAACTCCCGGAACTCAAGGAACTATAAGATACCTTGATGGTCAATTTGGTGGAAGTTTGTCACTGACAGGTTCATCAACTGGTGATGGTGTTTATTCCAACATTGGTATTATTACGCAACTTGGTAATGCTTCAACACTTCAATTTATTCATTGTGGTGATGGCGGAGGAGGAAATCCTGCGGGTGTTGTAACTGCTGCTAGATTTGTTTCTGCAATTCCTACAGGTACTGCACCAATTAGTGTTGCATCTTCTACTACTGTAAACAATCTAAACAGTCAATTTGTTGGTACATTTAGTCATCTAAGACTTGTAAAACTATCTAATGATGAATGGAATACTTCTGATGATGGTCAGAACAGAATTCAATTCGCAGCCTCTGCAAGAACTTTATTTGATGCACCACAGACAACAGGTGGTTATGAATTTAGAATCAACAATAATGCTCTGGTAGTTATTGATAACACTGGTGCTATTACTGTTACATCTGACGAAAGACTGAAAGAAAATATCACTACCATTGAAGGAGGTTTAGATAAAGTCTCAAATCTTCGTGGTGTTGAATATGATCTCAAGGCAACTGGAACTCATCACTTAGGCGTAATTGCACAAGAAGTTGAACAAGTTTTACCCGAACTTGTAAGTACAAATGATGACGGAATTAAGTCAGTTGCTTATCAAAACTTGACCGCTGTTCTTATTGAAGCAGTTAAAGAATTGAAAGGCGAAATATCCGAACTTCGTGCAGAATTAGATCAACTAAAGGGTAATAAATAATAGAGTATGAGTTAAATTGAAACTTACTTATGTCTGAAGAAAATACACAAGAAACTGTGCAAACAACCCAAAGTGTTGATGAAATGATTGCTAGTGTCACTAAACAATTAGAAGATCTTAGAGATGAACTTCTTGAAAGTGAAAAGAATTTCAATTTTAAGAAAGAACAATTTGTAAGACTTCAAGGAGCATTAGAAGCTTTTCAAGCAGTTAAAGCCAATTCTTGAAACTCCACAGAGTTATTATAAAGATCTTTAGGGGGCTTTGTCAATGTTGACAATTCCCCCTTTTTTATTCTAAAATAATTACAATGACTGATCCTAAGTTTGAGTACAAGTTTGAACATCAATGGGGTGGTGAAGAAACTTGGTACACTAAGTCCAAAATGTGGGCTCGCAACCAAAAATATCCATTTAATCAAATATATCTTAGTCTAATTGAATGGCTTTGGAAAAAATGGATTGACGGTAAAGTTATGTTAGAAATGTCAGATGTTGATAAACAATCTGAGGAAATAGTTTCTACTTGGGAAAGTGAAGATGGAGATCAGTGGAATAAACGTGAAATAAAGTCAGAACCTTCTGAAGTGGAAGGACTAGATAATATAAGCATTTCTTTTGAAAATGAACGATAAAGTACCGGATTTTATAGATCCCAAACAGTATCCAAACTTTTGGGAACAGATGAATAATTTTAAAGAATTTGCAAAATCTGTAGGACAGAATGCTGCCGAAGGAAATGGTATTCTTGTTTCTGAAGATAAAGTTAGAACTAGAGAAGAAATATGTCAGTCTTGTTCTCAATTTAATAGAGAAAGTAAAAAGTGTTATGTTTGTGGATGTTTTATGCAAGTAAAATGGAAGTTTAAAGCTTCTTCTTGTCCAATATCAATGTGGTAACACTTGACATAGAACTAAATATGTGATAATTTAGAATCAAATACCATAAATTGATGAAAAACGCAATTATCGCTGGTCTTTTGTTTGGTATGGCTCATGGAATGACTGTACCTGTTCAAGCTCAACAGGTAAATGAGTTTGAAACATGTACTAGACATCGTGAAGTTTATACTCCAGGCCACTATGATGGTAATGGAAACTATATCAGAGGTAGATTAACTACTAATTCATATAAAGTTCCTTGTAGTGGTGATGTTGTTAATTACGTTCCAAATACAAGACCAGAACCTACTAGACGTAGACCCCAATGTGATCCAGCTCATACAACTTTAGGAGCACTTTTAGGTGGTGGAGTTGGTGCAGCACTTTCTAGGGGTGATGGACGTTATTGGGCTATTCCCGTAGGTGCTGCTGTTGGTGGTGGAATGTTTGGATGTACATAGGAATATATGGTGATAGTTTTGCTGTCAACTATTCTGGTTGGCCCAGATATTTGGAAAAGTATTTCGATAATGCAAAAATAAAGATATTTGCTGTTGGTGGGACCAGTACAAATTATTCGTATATGAAATTTTTAGAAACACATCATAAACATGATGTTGTTATCTTCATATGGTCATCAGATAAAAGAAATACTTTAATAACAAAAGATTTTGACAAAAATAGATATAAAGTTCATGCAACTGCTAACACAAGTCATGAATTCAATTTTCGTGATAAACATGAACTACTCTCTCAATTAAAAATAGAACAAGAAGATATTCCGGAGTTTGATATAAAGAATGTAGATGTAACTTGGACATCTCACGAACTTTATAGTATTAAAAAACATCCAACAAAAAATATTTTACATGAAATTGCGATGAGGGATAGTGTAATTCTAAAACGCCCAGATTCTATAAACATAGAGGCATTTTCTTGTAGAGAATTTGAATCTTACGGTATGTCTAACATACCATTTACTGATTTGTGTCAACTACTGGTTAAATTGAATGTTAATATAAAATTTGAGGAAACTAATTATAGAGATGATTGTCAATTAAGACCCAATCATTTAACACCAAAACAGAACGAACAATTTGCAAATTATCTTTATCAACATATGACAAAAAAAGATTTTGATATTCATAGAACATTTTCAGATCCTAGAAAATATTATATGATGTCAGAGACTCTTGAAGAATCTGGATTTCATTTAGAGAATTTCGAAAAATTATGAGAAAGAATAGACCACAAGTAACCGAGTTTTATACAGTTGGATACATGCTCGATAATGAAGAAAAATGGGCATGCTATTTTAACTTTAATTGTGCTCAAGAAGCTATGATGAAGATGATACGGAATGGCGTCAACGTAACAGGAATGGAGACACGTTCCCTCGTGTGACACTCTCCGAACAGGCCACAGGACGTGCCAGAGGTCGCCAGGCGATGGTATCTTAGCCATGTAATCAACCAAGACACATGGCGACTCGTTCTCGCATCGGTATTCAACTCAAGAATGGCTCTGTTCTTTCGGTGTACTGTCACTGGGACGGCTATCCTGAGTGGAATGGTAAGAAACTCAAGGAACACTTTAACACTCGTCAGAAAGCTGCAGAGTTGATTGATGGTGGTGACATCAGTTCTCTGTGGACTGATAAAGATTGGTATGGAAAAGAACAGGAGTGGGGTACTCTTTACTACGAAGGTCGTGGTGATGTTAATGTTGAGCCCAATCTTGATAACTCCTTCCAAGCTTTCATCAGTGGTGTGAATGATTCTTGGGCGGATTATGCATACCTCTTTGCCGATGGCGAGTGGAGATGTTATACTCCTAAGGGCAATGAAGAACAAATCCCTGTTTGATATGGAAAACCTCATTCAAGTTAAGTATTATTTTAGGGAACATCCCAACACTACCCTTTCGGTGTTCCTTAAGACTGAGGAACAGGTTCAGGCTTTCAAAGCTAAACATCCAAATTATGTCTATGTGGAGAGTAAATAACTCTACGATGTAAGGATTTTATGTTCATTAAGAATGATAAACCAACAAAAATAATTGGGTTTCAGGATTCATCTATAGCCCAACAATACTTTGAAGTCTTCAACAAAGAGGGGTTGGAAAATGTTTCTATAATCACTCCCGAAGACTTCTTTTCTTTATCCGATAAAAATAGTAATCAGTACATAGTTGCTTTTTACATTGATATGGATCTGAGAAAAAATGTTTGTGACCTACTAGATGAACTTGGACTAGATTGCCTAACTTACATAGATGATACTGTCTACATGTTTTCTTCCTCAAAAATAGGAAAAGGATGTTTTATAGGTCATCTATGTGAAATTTGTTGGAATGCTTCTGTCGGAGATCATTGTTATTTTGACAATCAATCTGGCATTGGTCATGATGTCATTCTAGGTAGAAATAGTATTATTAGTTCAAAATGTTATGTTGGAGGTAGAACTAAAATAGGAGAGAATTGTAAGTTCTACCTAAATGGTTCAGTTCTTAACAACATAACTATCTGTAACAATGTAACTTTGTGTGCTCTAAGTAGTATAACCAAAGATGTAACAATTCCTGGCACTTATGCTGGAAGAAAAGCGAGACTTATTGATGGTTCTACTACCGATCAGAACCACTAATCATTAAACTCTTGCCTTTGACTCACTAACCACGTTATCTTGGCCTTGTTCAAATGACACGACACATGAACAACGATTTTGACACTGAGTACAACGACTTTGATGAACTTTACGAGTCGATGATGGAAACTAATCCAGAAGATTGGCTTCCTTCTACTGGTATTCGAGAGGAGTTTGATGTTGAAACTCTTGCAATGTTGAAGTCATTCTGATAGAATAATCTACAGGAGTGAAGCCGCCTTAAAGATCTTCAACTCCAGATATGCTTTTAGCAGTTAAAGTCTGGACCCCAAAACACATTTTGCTTCTAGCAATTATTACTATGAAAAAGACTTACTTCCTTCAAGTTCCTCAAACTTGCGAAGATCCCGCATGGAATGATATTATTTTTAAGATTCCAGCTCCAGAACAAGCCGATGGTATGCGGTTTGTTGAACGAAAGATTTTGATGACTTCTACTCCTAATAAGAAGAACAAACGAGGAGAAACTCAGAATCTTGCACGTCAAGCTGGTACTGGTAAAAGAGACGAAACCCTTCTAGGTAGTTTTGAAAAGGGTATCGACATCCGTGAAATGCCTCCGAAACTTATCAACGAAGACGGTTATCTGTCTCTCTATGGCGGTTACGGTCGTGCAGCAATCTTCGATGAACTTGGTTACTCTGCGTGGGTATATGACATCTATGAGTATGACCAATCTACCCGCAATGGTCTCCAGACAAATGATCTTGAAGTTCTAGAAGATGCTGCAATCAGTGATAACGGATCTGCAAAATCTAAACCCGCAGAAAAGTCTGATTATGTTGGCATTCTGATTCGTCGAATTAAGGATCATGGGTGGAATCGTGACCAGATGCAGGAATGGTTCAACAGTATTGAACATTGTCTGACTAAACGACAGGTCGCAGAATACATCTCTTCTGCTATTCTCAAAGAACACGCAGAAGGTCGGATTGAATGGTTCAAAGAACATGAAATCAATCAGATTGTTGCAAACCATGATCCCAGTCTTATCATCCTGAATACGACTGACGCAGAAAAAGGTAACAACCAACGCTTCATTCGTACTGCACGATCTATGATGCGTTCTTATGTCAATAGTGGTGGAGTTACTCAAGGTTATTGTCTCTGGAACAGTCAAGCTTCCAGTCATGAAGGTATTGACGATGCACACATTGCTGCAGAAAACATCATGAATGAATTTGTTGATGAATGTATGGAATTTGCAGCTGCAATCAACTATTTCAAGACCAAACCCTGCAAACCACAAAAAGTAGTCTTCCAGAAGATTGGTACAGATAATCTTGTGGGTTCAGTTGTAGACTATCCTGCACTTTAATGAAGACAGTTGTAAGACACTCTTACAAAGATGGAGAAATCTCAGAGACTAGAACTCTGGGATTTCTTCCCTTTAGTTATGATCCCACGGTCATACAGTCGATTAGTTATGTTATATCTAATCACTTAACTCCGGATCTATTAACTAAAAAATATAGAGAGGAGAATGTAACAAACTCAATGTTTGGTCATTGTTATCATTCTACTCAAGCTTTATTTTATCTCATGGATACTGATAAATTAGTTCCAATGAGTGGAATTGACTACAGAAATGATACTCACTGGTGGCTTCAAGACAATAAAACTATCTACGATGTAACTGCTAATCAATATTATTCCGTTGGTCAAGTTCCCCCCTACGATGTAGGCAAAAAGACACAATGGTATGGTTGGAAACAAAGACCACACCAAAGATCTTTGAACTTAATGATGAAAGTTCTAGATTCTACATGGATAAAGTATACTTATACAATCAATAAAATTTCCTAATCCAAAACCCCTTGCCCCTTGTGGGGTGGGGGTGTATTCTAGCTGTATCGAAACGAGGTTAATGCAACTCCGTCCTAACCAAATCCGTGCATTGGATGCAATGCTTGCATACGATAAAGGTCAAATCATTGTACCTACTGGTGGTGGGAAGACTCCTACCATGTTCTTTGATATTATCCGTAACTGCAAATATATTGACAACGGAATGACTACCGTTGTTGTAGCACCCCGCATCCTTCTTGCTGAACAACTCTCCGCAGAGTTTCTGGAGTTTATTGATACTAAGTACACTCATGTGATGCATGTCCACAGTGGTGAGACTCATCACTTCTCTACTACTAATCCCGAGAAGATTGCACTGTTCGCTAACACTGCTCGCAGTGCAGGTGAGAACGTTCTGATCTTCACTACCTACAATTCTCTTGATCGTATTCGTCAAGCTGACATTGAGGTGAACAACATTTACTTTGACGAAGCCCACAACAGTGTTAAACGTAACTTCTTCGGTCCTACTGAGTATTTCAGTCATGAATCTGATCGTTGTTTTTTCTTTACCGCGACTCCTAAACATTCTCTCACGATCAACAAACCAGGGATGAATATGCCCGAGGTTTATGGTAATGTTATCTGCAACATTCCTGCACCTGAGTTGGTTGAACAGGGTTACATTCTTCCTCCTAAAGTTGTTGTCAAACAACTCGGAATGGTTCAGGATAAGTTCAAGATCTGGTCGCGTGATAGTGACTTTCTGATCGAGTCGATTGATGACCAAAATGTAGACAAGATTCTGGTCTGTGCTAGAACTACCAAACAGATCATGGGTCTGTTGAGTGACTCTGACTTCTGCAAAGATGTCGCGTCTCGTGGTTACTCTTGGATGACGATTACCTCCAAGACTGGTGCAATTATTGATGGTCAAAAGGTGAACCGTGAGGTATTCTTTGACACTCTAAATGCATGGGGTAAAGATCCTAACAAGAAGTTTGTGGTTCTTCACCACTCCATCCTGTCCGAAGGTATCAACGTCAACGGACTGGAAAGTGTCATCTTCCTCCGCAACATGGATTACATCGGTATCAGTCAATCTATCGGACGTGTTATCCGTCTGGGTGGCAAGTCTAAGACCTTTGGATTAGTCTGCATCCCTGTTTATGACTCTGTGGGTATCTCCACCTCTAAAAAGGTTCAGGCAGTTGTAGACACGGTGTTTAATCAAGGTCAACCTGCTATCTCCGAGATTCGCAGGTAAATATACATAGTAATGTTCATTTTCTTCTAACATGAAAACAAAACCCTTACAAAATTATGATTCAAGTGTTGGGCTTGAAGTGTATGATATTGATTGGAAATGTGAAGAAGAATTGCTGGAACTTGGAAGACTATGTTCCTCTCAGTGCATTGTATATCTAAATGAAGATATTTCTGTTAATGATCTATTTGACACAATGAGTTTGTGGGGTGAGCCTAGTAGGGCTTTCACTCATGAGTATATTTGCGATAAGAAACTTACAGGTAGACATTGGAGAGAAATCCTTACTAATCTCGGTTACATTAGTAATGCAGCTGGTGACTATTTGAGTAAGGCAGTCGCTTACGTTAGTTACAAACAAGAAGAAAAAGGTCGCCCCGCAGGTATGTTTCAAAACGGGGAATTGAATTGGCATTGCGATCAATGTGCCTTTGAAGATGGTCAACGAGTCATCGGACTTAAAAGTGTCAGTGATACTGAAAACAGCCAAACTCAGTTTCTTTGTACTCATGATGCCTATGAATCTTTAAGTTCTGAGATGAAAAGTCTTGTAAAAGAATTGGTCGTAAAACATAAATGGATTGACAACGAAATGGCGCCAATTCTAAACGACGTTCAGGCTAATCTTTTACGTTACAATATGGTTCCTCTTGACGGAATGGAAACGTCTCTGTATAGTGAGACTGCATCTGGTCTCCCAGGAATGAAGATTCCAAGCTGTTCCTTTGATGGTTTCGTCGGAATGACTAGAGAGGAAAGTGATAAGGTATTAAATGAACTTAAAAATGTTGTTTTTAAGGACAAATACGTTTATACACAAAACTGGCAAGATGGTCAAGTTGTATTCATGGATCAAGAAATTACCATGCACAAGAGACCAACAAACATTGAGTCGGGTAATAAGAGAACCATGGCTAGATCTATCTTCTATGTGAATAAACTCTATGACAGTCTAAAGTCTCAAAAATCAACAAAAGTAAGATACAATGGATCATTCTATGATACTGAAGATTTTGTAAAATTTGTAGATGAGGATCGTAAAAAACGATTTTCACTGTCACGAACCTGAACTGACCTTTTGATCACTTACCAATTTTAATCATGAAAGACTGGACTATCTACTGCGAGAAAACTTACAACAACCTGAGAGCAAACCGCCACAACTGGGGTAGATCTTCAGAGTGGGATCGAGCTATTACTCGTGACTTTTATCTTGGTGTATTTGACTGCGGCAATCCTAATCCAAGTGGGCTGATTAGTGAGAATGCTTATGTTAACAAGATGAACAAAGGTAAAACTACTCACGATCATTGCCTTTCTCCGCAGTTCATTGGTCGGATGATTATGGATAATCAAGACATCTATCTCGATGATTATGAGAAGTTCAAAGAGATTTTCTGGTCTGCATGTAGGACGATCATTGTTACACAGAAGGAGAATGAATCTCTCTCATTCCTTACAACCAATGACCAAGATGGTTACAGGATTCTTGTATCGACAGATAAGAAATATCAACACTTAGGTATCAAACTTTATGAGAGGGAAGAGGGCAGAATCCATTGGAAGTATGCTCGACCCATCCACAACAATATCATTGAAGTTCCTCAAGAACTGTTAGAATACGAAAAGAATTACTTGGTTGCATGATTTTTCCTAACGAAACTATTCTAGATCCTGATAACGGACCCAGTGGGTTTGCTACACCAGACTTCACCATGGCTGCCGTTCCAGTGATAGGATCTAATGAGTATTGCATTATTGCTTTCGGTACGCAACATGAGTATTGTAAAGATCGTAAGACTGCCGAGATTAAATTAGAACAACTCTGGAAGGCGACACGAAAATCGGCAAAGGGTACTAAGACACCTGCCAAACAAAAATCACAAAAAAACAAAAGTTCGCTCAAATTAAAACCCAGTGATGGCAAGGGTTCTGGTGTTACCGCTCGGGATCAAAAGGAGAAAGCTGCACCTAAACAGACCAAAAAGATCCCGAACGGGAAGACTAGGACACCTAAGAAACCGTACACTCTTCACCCGAATCCGCTCCTGGATGCATTATCTTAGCTAAGTTGAGGTTAAACATGACTGCTACTAAAACCAAACGAGTTTGTGTAACTCCGTTGTCTAGCAAAGCTAAGAATCGCTTTGCTAACATTATGGATCTTTTTCACACTTGTACTGTAGAACAAGAACGAAACATTGATGGAATTGATCACATGTTCCTCGTTTCTTTGAATCGTCAATACTGTTTCTGGGTTCCCAAAAAAGGTAACGACCACTGGAAAGTTGAGAAGTGAATAATGTCCCCGAAGAAATCTTACGAGAGATACAATCAAGATTCTCGCACATTCCTCCGACAGGATATAGATACGAAACGCTTCCTTTTAAGCGTGACATGTATTCTATCTGGACTGTATATGATCGTGGGTTTAGTTACAATGGTAATAGTCCATCTTACTGCATCTGGGGATTCTACGATGCAAAGAAACGATGCTTTAAAGCTCCCATCAATGCCACCAAACCAGGCGATACGGTAGAATTAGAGGATACAACTCCATACACAGCTATGCCTCTTAATCTTAATCCTTTGGAAATGTGTTTCGCAAAATGAATTACACAATCAGATGGTCTGCGCCTAAACAAGGTACGGTAAGTACCGAAATTGATGCTATCAATTCTTTCGCAGCTCGTGAACAATTTAATTCTCTCTATTCCGAAATAGATGGTATAAGTGTAATCAGTGTAACTCCAACTTTCAAAAGTGAAGAACTTCACAGACTTCAATCTGAATCAGTAACTGAACGTGAAGTTAGTGGCTATGATCGTGATATAAGCTTCGGTATTTTGATGTTCGGATCATTTGGAGCTTTAATCTTAATTGCATATGGAGCTTTTACTGCTCCAGGTGGTATCATAACAATGATAATCGGAGGCGGACTGGGATTTTTAACCTATAAGTTTGCTGATGCATTGGCAACAAAAGGATGGTAAATACTTGACAAATACAAACAAAACATTTACACTTTAGAAGTAATTTACAAACAACAATGGCACAAAAGTTTTTCTATGTCGTGGATCATTATGTTCCCTTCCCCAGTAGCGAATACGGTGGAATCTGGAACGTGATTGCTGAAGACGATGAAGATTGTTTTGAGTTGATCGTTGCTCAAGATGACGGTAACTTCAATCAACCTCACTACAATAAACTTCGAGAGAATATCGAGAAGTCTTATACCTATGCTCTCGCAGAAGAAAATCTAGATTCTTGCATTGTTGCCGAGTTTACTACATGAGCAATCCATTAAATGTAGACTTTTGTCCTCATGAGTGTAATACTCTATACAAAGCTTTGAGGTATTATCAAATAAACAAGTCAGTTCTTGGTTCTAAAGAGTATCAACAAATTGATCTTATGTTACAGAAACTCCAACCACATTACACTAATAGTGTAATAGAACCTGCCTATCAATCTGATAGATAAATTAGAGTTTTTGGATGACAATGGAGTTCAATCATCAACAATTAGATCCAAATCAATTACAACGAGTTCATAAACAGAAGATGGAAGCTGTAAAGTTGCTTATGACAGAGATCATAGACAATCCATCAACAATTCATATGGATGATTTGAAACAAGTTATAGACTATCTTGATAAAGATAGTGACAGTTGAAAATGCTGCACACTCTCCTTGACAGGGGAGTTTTTTCGTGTATTATGGCCATATGAAAAAGAACACTCACCTAGAACATCCTGAGGATTCTCTACTTGAGGGTCGGGAAAGTTTCCGTCAGATGCTTAACTTTCTGTGGGAACGTAATAATACTTTATCCGTCAAGTATGATGGTGCTCCCGCTGTAGTTTGGGGTATCAATCCTGAGAACGGTAAGTTCTTTGTGGGTACGAAAAGTGTATTCAATAAAGTAAAAGTTAAGATAAACTATACTCACGCAGATATTGAAACTAATCACGGACATATTCAAAATGTAGCATCCATTCTGCACATGTGTTTTGAATGTCTTCCTAGATTGCAGGGAATCTATCAAGGTGACTTCATAGGTTGGGGTGGTTCGAATACATTTACTCCGAATACAATTACTTACAAGATGACTCAGGAGATTCACCCTGAATCTATAGTCTTTGCTGCACACACTCATTATGTTGGTGAGACCATAAAAGATGCGGAGGTTCGCTTCAGTTTCCCTTGGGATGTTACTCCTCCTGAAGTATATTCTGAACGTCCAAAAGAGAAACCTTTTCAACAAACTAAGACTCATTTCTTGAACACTAATGCAACCATTACCTCCCGTCATCGTCGGATTGATTACCTTCTTGGTCTTGCAGATTTGGTTAGCAATTTTGTTAGATTACCTGAAGGAAAAGAAGGACAAGAACTGAAAAAGTCCATCAATCATTGTATTCGTTTAGAGAAAGATTTGTCTTGTGCAGGTATGGGTAAGAGATTAACTTTCCTCTATAAACTTATCATCCACATCAAACATTTGTTGATGGAAGGTATGTCTGCTGAAGAGGACATTGAGTGTTACTTTGCTGGTGAAGAATGTGATCATGAGGGTTACGTTATGACCAATGAGTTTGGCACATTCAAACTCATCAATCGTCGGGAGTTTAGTTTTAGAAACTTCACCGCACAGAAGTCCTGGTGACGGTTCACAGACTGGCCACAGATCCTGCCAGAGGTCGCCAGATACGATACATTAGCCATGTTGAGTTCACTAATCCATGACTCGTACTCTCGAACAGCTTCGCATACAAGTTGAAAAACTCATCAAACAACAGGGTAAAACTGCTCCTGTAGCTGCATGGATCTATACTAAAGAAGATGTCATAGATTATCCAGATGAAGAAACAAATGTAACTGAAGAAATTGCAAACAAAGTGATTGACAGTCTGGATAATTATGACCACATTTATACTGTGATCTTTGATTGTATTGATGATGAGCTTAGAGAACTGAAAGTCCTGTGACAGTCTTCGGGCTGCACACTATTCTCCCCATAGGTGTCTAGATCTTGGTATCTTGGCTATGTTGAGAGGTTTCCCCAATGACTTTCACTGACGCACTGATTGCATCTGGTTATGTTCTCGATGAGGACAACTTTGATGAGGGTTGTTATGTCAAAACCGATGCAGATAACTTCATCCACATCTATCAAACTGGTGAGGATGAAGGTGAGTGGAATTACGTCAAAATGACTGAGGATTTTGATGTTATTTCTGAGGTAACTTTCGATCCTGATTCTAACTTCATCGTCTGATTCTTTTCATCCTTACTCTTAAAAACAATGTCTGATTACATGGTCAAGATGGGTGCGAAACCCGAAACTTACGAAGATCATTGTCATAATACAATGAGTAAAATGTTGTCGGTAATTCGCTACCTTATGAAAGGTGAGAATGATCGTGCAAAGTATTGGTTTGAAGAGTTTGTTCTTCCTGGACTTGAAGAAGTGTATAAAGATCAAGATCCTAAGTATGGTGTAAGTTCCTTCTCTATGTTATACCGTGAAGGTAACTTTGACTGGGATCTAATCTGTTCCTCTCCTCTCTGAAATTATCATGAACAATTCCAAAGTTGAACACTACAGTGTCATGTTGTGTGACGCACTCTACATGTCCATGAAAAGTTGGACTCTTAATCTACATCAATCCGCGATAGATCGTGGTACTGATAGTGTAACTTATCATCAAGAAAAGATCTTTGAGATCTATAACAATGGTGTGAGTGATGAGTATTATCTTGATGAAGGCCGTAAGTATTACAAACTGATCCATAAGAATGGTTCATCTCGTTCGGTGCATTGTTTCATTGATAAGAGCAATGGAGATGTCTACAAGTCTGCATCTTGGAAGTCTCCAGCTAAGGGTGTGAGGTACAATCTCCTGGACGATACTTCTCGGGAATTGTGCTATTCTAACTGTGATCCTTTCGGTAGTTATTTGTATCAACGATGATCGTATCCAAAGAGCAACTTATTGACGCACTTTACAATGAGTATGTTTTTCTTTGTCATGATGATTTCGATCCAGATGAGGATGCAACTCCTGAAGAATACCTAGAAATGTTGAAAGAAATGAGTTATGATGAGTTGATTGAAGAAACAGCAACGGACGACACTTTTCACCTTGATGAGTTTATGGAGGCCTGGGGATGACTGAACAAACTAAACTTATTCTTGCACAAATGCAAGTGGAAAACCTGCTCGAACTCCTGAAAGATAATCCCTACGAGAATTATATGTGTGGGAAACTTTACGGGATTAAGTATGAACTAGAACGGCAGTTAAAACTACAGAAATTGTGACGGTCTGCGGGCTGTCCACCATTTCCGCCGAAGGGGGCTGATCCTTGGTATCTTAGCCATATGGAAAACAACGCAACCGAAATGATCTTTCACTACAATGCTGGTCGCGGGAAGCAAGGTAAGCTTCACCTCCTTCCTTCTATGTCTCTCCTAAAGCCTGAGTACATTTGTGTTGCTGAGGTTGAAGGAAATACGATGGTTGTGAGCAACCCTCGTCCTCTGGATAAAGCCCTTGTTTGGGCACAACAATGGTGCGGTACTTTCTGTCTCCTCCCTGTTTGAAACTCATGCAATTCCAAGTTACTGACATCGCCTTTGATTTTAGTGATGATGCTTATGATGAATCCATCACAGATGAATACAAAGAAGAACTCCGTGAAGGTGTATTTGGTACAGTCTGGGAAGCAGATGATGAGGATGATCTAGTTGAAGAGATCACATGTGCCACAGGTTGGTGCATCAAGTCCATTGATTACCGTCACATTCTTAACTGAAACTCATGAACACTGGTTACACTTTGAACCGAGTTGAGTTCACTAAAGACGAGGAAACTTGCATCCTTAAGTTTCTTCGTGATGCACAAGAATGTGGGTATCCTAGTGCTAACGAACCATGGTATCCAGTTATTAACAACATCATGAGAAAGTATTACGATTCAGACATCAAGGAGGCTCAAGTCGCATGGTAATTAAAACACCGAGAGAATATCTGATCCAAAATGTAGAAGACGCCATCAACGTTTGCTACACTGCTCCAGAGAATCCTGACGAGGGTTATCCCTTTGCTGCAGGCTATGCACGTTCGTGTTTGCAAACTGTACTGGAGTATTTGCTTAAAGAACAAGAGGCCGGTCAGACGGCTGTCCACTAAACCCGCCAAACCCAGCCAGATCCTGTATCTTGGCCATGTTGAGAGATTTCACCGCAATGCAACTAACTTCCAAAGATGCCAACATGGTTGTTGACTTCTATCCCGTAAAGTTTGCCGATGGTGACATCAGCACTCGCTACATTCTGAAGATTGTTACTTTCATGGGTCAATCTCAGTCTAAGCGTTATATTCTGAAGCGTGATTTCCAACGTGAGGTAGATTCTCGCGTTGAGGGTTATGGTTACGAAGTGACCGACATTCACACCGATCCGCAACTCTTTAACTCTGGACTTGCTTGCTGCTGCTGATCCTTTCCCCATCTAATCTCTGACATTTGCTACCATGAGAACCGATTACCTTGCTATCGCTTTCGGACCATCTGACACTCCTGGATTGTATTGGAATAACAAGTTCTGGGCTGATGGTGATAAATATGCTGCAATTAAGTTTGGTCGTGAACAACTCTCTAAACCAGGAACTTTCGGTTACGTTGTAATCGAAGAGAATGAAGATTCTTGGAAGATTGTTGATGAACTGGGAGCTCCTGAGAATGCTGTTAGCGTAGGTGCTCACGGTTACACTTACTTTGTTGAACCAGCTAAAAAACTTCAACTTATCTAACCTATGACAAAATACGACGCAAATTACTATCACATCCTTCGCAAATATGACCAGGATGATGATGGCGACTGGGATGATATTGTCTCCCCTGATGATTACGATGAGATCCTAGATCGTAAGCGGTTTGAGCAATCAAATCGGGACTGGTAGGCCAATTCACTGGCTGCACACTAAAACCGCCAAAGGGGGCTGATCCTTGGTATCTTAGCCATGTTGAGACAAACGACCCGATGATTAACCACTCTCTGACCTACCTAACTGGCCGTCCCGTTGCTGAAGTCCGAGCAGACTTAGCTCGTGTCCTTGCTCAACCTGAAACCCGTGCAACTAATGCACTTAAGTTCTACTACAGCTTCATGGATGCGAAGATGAATGAGAAAGCTCTCAATCGCTTCAGCGAGTTCATGGATGTAATTGAGTACAACAGCGAACCCTACGAGCTTTACTGAAATGACTACTGTTATCCTTGGTTCTTTGATTATTCTTTGGTTCTTCACTCCGCTTAACAAATGACTAAAACTGTTCGGATTCAAGTAGAAACCAACGACGGATGCCGTACCATTTGGTATGAGCAATCTCGTGCAAAGGATGCTTGTACTAAGGTGCATGATCGTGTGATGGAGCAACTTGCTGGACTGAATCTTAAGCGAGTTGAAGTTAGTCTCTCTCCTGCAACTGTTTGAATCAAAGTCTCCACATTCTCTGATTATTCTTGACATGAACACCAACACTCTTGAGTTGCTCATTGCTGACTGTTTTGAGTACATCAATGACAACGACTCCAAAGCTGGTGCGTATTGGTGTAATCAACTCTTCACTAAGCAAGGTGACATCAAACGACATATGATTAACGAGACTACGCTACAACGTCTCGAAAACATTGCTTCTGAGTATGCCTTTGCCGAAATCTGACTCAACTAATCAACACAAACACAACACACACAAAACAATGGAACTGACCAAAGCTTTTCCTCCTGCTGATGACCTGATTGTGAAGCTGCAGGAGATTGACTATCACAAACAACTGAATAGCTACATGGACAAAGTTGATACGATTGTGGTATGGATTGCCGCAATCGCTACTGTTCTCTGGGAGAAGTTTCAGACCGTGAAGATTACCACTCCTGAAGCTATCTCGCAATACTTCTACTTCAACTTTAACATGCGTTATGCTCCTGGTGATGAGATTGTCGGTCTGAGTGTAGGCAATCGTTACATCGGTTTGTATAGCGATTCGATCAACTGGGGTGTGCTCGACGAGAACGGCTGCCTCTGATTCGAGCGAACAATTCTTTTTCTGTGATTCTGGCCGCATTGGATGGATCAACCTACCTGGCAGCCAGAATTGCAGGAAATTCCGGTTTTCTGTCTAGTGGCCACGATGCATCTTAGCGAGACGAGACTGAGACTGAGCAGGATACCACGAGACTAGGGCAATTCTGGGGGTGGCCCAATCGGCCAGCTGCACACCGATCTCGCCAAAGGGGCTTGTTAGCCCCTATATTGGCCACATGAGGGGGAGGGAACGACCCCGACCCACTCAAAACCTTTTCTCTTCTCAAACCATGCGTAAGATCGAACAGCAAATGAACAGCGCAATCGCTGATCAAAAGAACTGGTCCAACGCTAACACTCGCGTCTACAGCTCTTCGGGTGTTTCTTCTGTTTATCTCCACGACAATTTGATTGCTGAAGTTGGTGAAAACTTCATTCAGTTGTTTGATGGTGGTTGGCAGTCTGCTACTACTAAGTCCCGTCTGAATGCTATTCTGGATGCAAACGGATTGCCTGGTGAGCGTGTGTTTCAGAAGGATTATGCCTGGTTTGTTCGCTTAACTGACGGAACCACGATTCCCTTCTTCTCTGGTATGCGTCTGAACTGATGGCTAGACGTAAGACGCTAACATTCAAGTCCCCCGACAAGATGAAAACAATCGGTGCGATCTTCATTGTAGCGTTCCTGGTATTTCCTCAGGTTCGCTACACTACGGGATCAATTCTTCACTCTACTGCTAACTTCATTCAATCCACAGCTGACTGATTACGATGAAAACTTACAAGGTTACTTTCACTGTCGTTTGTGACGGTCATCCTCGCAAATGGGTTCCTGATGCTATCTGGGAAAACCTGAATGCTGGTGATGGCGAAGATGTCCTAGAGTACAGCTATGAAGAGGTTGAAGAATGAAACACGGTAACACAGTTCGCATCATTGACCATCTCGGCTTGTTCCCTGAGACTAGAGGAAAAGCCCGATACATTACGGTCAAAACTTATGCTCATGCAATGGAGATTGTTGATGAGCAAAACAAACTCGGCAACTCTGCAGCTATTGTTTTCTGGTGATGACAACCTCTAACTTTTTCAACGATTACGAGAACACTAACATCGACATGTTGACTAACACTGTGGAAACCGAACATTACGAACTCGATCTAGATGACTTTCTGCAATTTGAGATGATTGCTGCTATGATGGAAGTCACGGTTGATTATCTTCTGGATGAGTTTTTCGTGGATGGACAGCTGAACCTAGAGGATGTGCCCTGGGAAGCTTAAGGAAATCGGACAGTCTTCTGGCTGTCCACTATTTCCGCCAAACGGGTCCGTTAGCCCCTATATTGGCCACATGGAAAACAAAGCAACTCAAATGTCTCTCTTCTCTCAAGGTTGGAAAGCAGAACAATACTGGGGCAGCGAGTTGACTGCTACTCACATGCGTTCAGCTTCTGTCTATCGTTTCATCGAGAATAACGACATCTCGATTAAGCACACTGCCGTTCGTAAGGATAGCGAATGGGTTGATCAGTTTGTTGTTTATCATCGCACTGTCACTGCTTATCACGAGAGTGGAAATGTTCTCTCTACTGAGAACAATCCTGTCGAGACTTTTGATAACTGGTTGGATGCATATTACTGTGGTGTGGTATGTGTCAACAACCTGAACATGGATCTCATCGCTAACTGAAACTCATGCGAATTGTAATTGTATTTGCTACAATTTTCTGTGGCATTTCTCTTGGTTCTCAAGCGATTGCTAACGTGAGTTCGATGACAGAAACTCGAACTTCCCAACTGTGTCAAATTGACTCCACTTTCTGCAACTAACTAACACAAACTAACATGAATCGTTCTGAACTTCAAGATAACATGATCCAGCAAATCCTGGAGGATATGGACATCAAAACTATGATGGCAATTCTTTATGATCAGATGGATGAGAATTATGATAAGTATTCTGATGAAGAATTGATCACTGAAGTTAAAGAATACTACCCCGAATTGTTGGAAGACTGAACCAAACTCAATTCAAGTTCTTTACATTTTTGACTGATGCCTTTCTTTAATGCTTTTGGAAATACTTCCTCGAAAGAACAATCGGAGGAGATGCCATTTTTCATTCCGATGAGCGATTGGAATCGTGGCACTTATCGTGAATTGTTAGCAATTCTGAGTGAAGTTCCTGAACAAATGTTAGATCAAACTGTAACGATCCGCGATGAAGAAAATGATGAGTATTATCCTGCAAAAAGTGTAGGTTGGACTGGTCCTGGTTGTGATACATTAGGGAACCAACATATGTACGTTTCGATCTAAACATTATAGAATGGGATGCGCTATAAAGACACCCAACATCTTCAACACTAATCAACAACAAATGATCACCACCCGCAAAGAGTTTTTCATTCAAGTTCTGGATCAATTTGCTGAAACTGGAAACGACCTTTTGCAGATTCTTGATGACATCGAATCTGGTGAAGTTCAGTGTTTTATTGCTGAATAATTCACTGACTTTCGGATCACATTTAACGCGCTCATTTTTCCTAAACTCATGAACATTCAAACTGCAATCAAACAACTCGAAGGTGCTCAAACTGGTCATGAAATGCTACAAGTTCTCGATGCAATCGCAGGGGGTTATGAGTACATCGAAAGTCCGATGATTGCACAAGTCCTCGGAGTGCCTACCCTAGACGAAATTAAGTTCTGATAGTATAATCGAGGGGGACGATAATTCCCCCCATAAAATGAAACTTACTACACAAACAAAAGTGAACTTTATCAGTGGAAATTGGGTGAACAATCTTACACCCGAAGAACAAGATCATTACTATAATGAAGTCGTAAAGTATTTCACTGAAGAGGTAGCAAGAAATGTGTTAGAAAAGTATAGTCAACCCATTGCCTATAAGTACAGAAACGTATAAAATATCATAGTAGTTTCTTACACACAAAGGACACACACTCATGCAAACAATCAACAACAAAGTTACACGGTACAGGGTTACTCTAGACTTCACAGTTGATGCATCTAACTGTGTAAGTCCTAAGGAATGGAATTGGTCTGAACTTCTTGAACTTAAGGGTAATGAAAGAGTCAAAGAGGTTTATGTAGAGAACCTCGGAGAATACAACTCTAAGGGTAAGAAATGATGGAACAAGAAGAGTTCGATTTCTATCAAGAATTACAAGAACAATTAGAGGATGATTCGCTCTACTATGATGATGAATCTAAGGGGGTTGAAGTAGAGTTTTATGACCCCTAGTTTATTTTTTAACCATTAAAAAAATGGCTAAAAAAATATAGCTGGGTGAAAGCTTTGGAGAGTGATGTGATCAACTTAGAGTCTTATTAAATGCTCTGAGACCTTGTTATCTTAGCGGGCACGCTATCACATCCTCGCGTTTTTGGCAATAAACCCCCCGCACAAGTCTCTGAATCCCACACATAAGATTTCTGAGAACTTCTGGGAGTTGCCATAGCGTACTGATACAGTGTAAAATGACTCTGTGGAGTTTCATGAGTAAGCTTAAAGATCTATGAGCTACTTAAAGGCTCATACCATAAAACTCTGAGATCGGAGAGAATTATGGACAGTTGCATAAGCTGCACAGTGTTTATGCCGAGCCCCCTGAAATCTGGTATCTTAGCCATGTTGAGAGAAACACACATGAGCAACACCGAAACCACTCAAGCTACCTACAACGGCTGGACTAACTACGAAACCTGGAATGCTGCTCTGTGGATTGGAAATGATGAGTTTCTGTACAACACTGCAAAAGCTTGTGTT
>Ga0255768_10001015_pt1 | contig 29512 bp, 17 predicted proteins | sample 071ome_33_FD_179983 | JGI IMG/M metagenome (GOLD analysis project Ga0255768, IMG submission 179983) | Coastal salt marsh microbial communities from the Groves Creek Marsh, Skidaway Island, Georgia - 071412AT metaG (version 2) | ecosystem: Environmental > Aquatic > Marine > Intertidal zone >...
ACTTATCTTGGAACTTATGAAAGAACTCAGGCAGAGCTTTATGTAGGTGACTATGACCGAATCGAATCGGAAGACTATTTGGCAGATATATATACTTCTGAGTATGAGTCTGTATATGTTTCTGAATATACTGCAGAATATGAAAGTTCGTATCAAGGTTCTTATAATGTAGACTATACCGCTTCTTATTCTACCATTTATGTGGGTGAATATGAAGGCACTTATGAGGGGTTAGGATATACTTCAGAATATACTTCAATATACGAAACGGTATATGATGCTGCATATTCTGGAACTTATGATTCTACCTATGACGCAACGTATACTGGAGAGTATGGTGGTACAACTTATGTTTCGGAATACACGTCTGAGTATTCTGGATTACAGTATACTGCCGGATATGATCGAGCGTATGAAAGTACTGTTTATCTCGCAGAAAATTATGAAGGAGATGCCTATGATGGAGAATCGTATACTGCAATATATGGAAGAACTATTACTGTAGAAGTTCCATACGGATTTAAAGCGCAGTTAACTGAGCCTCCGTTAGATTATGAAATATGGACGCTATATGTAAGAATTGCTTAGAATGAGGATTTATAATGTCAAATTATTATTACTTAAAAGATGCCTTTTGGGAAAACAACGATAAAACTAAATTAAAATGTATTCGCATGACCAAGCTGAGCGATGGCCGTGAGAAAAAAGACGTTTTAAGTTTAGATAAATTGTTACCAAACGGATCGCCCAATCCAACCTTTAACGAGGCGGTAGAACAAATTACAGTTGCCGCAATTGAAAAGTTTACTAAAGAAAGGCTTCAAAGAAAAAAAGGCGAAACCAACAGTAATGGTGGAGAAGCTCAGAAGATTAAAAAAGATCAGAACGTTAAAAAAAGAGAATACGAAGATCTGTTTAATCAAAAACTTCAGGCTTTCGAAATAGAAGAAATTAAAAATTGCGAAGATAAAAATTTACGAGCGCGTCTAAGAAGAGCACAATCTCCTATGGAATTGAATGCGGTGGCATCTTTGATTATTGGAAAGGAAATGGGATTGTTTGATAATGGAAACTAGAGGGTTTGTTATTGTAGCTTCGCGCACAAAATTCTTTTATCTTTCGGCCATCAACCTAGCTGAAACTATAAAAGCATATTATCCAGATGCTCATGTTACTTTGTTCACAGAAGAAAGGTTTTTAGACGGGCAAGAAAGATTTGTTGATGCAGTAGAAAAAGTGGACGATCACAAAAGAGCTAAAATAGATGGAATGGCTCGTTCACCATACGATCTAACCTGCTACATTGATGCAGATTGTCAAGTTGAACATCCTGATATTGTTAAAATCTGGGATCAGATTGGTGAGTATGATATGATGTTTACTGGTCTTCCCGAAGAAAGACATTATTGTTACGCAGAAGTTTATTTTCCGGGTGCAACCAAGCCGGACGGCAGCAAAGGTGGTTTTGAATTGTGTGGTGGTGTTTGTTTATACCGATCTGGCAAGCCTTTAGTCAAAGAATTCATGAGAGATTGGTATGACTTAACAATCAAACAATATGGTGGACGATGGTGGCCTAAAGATGCAAGCGGTAAGGACGATTTAAAAAATTATCCTGCTTCCTTTAAAAGATGGGATCAGTTTTCATTATGGTGGCTTACTAAAAAAGAGCCTAAATATCAAGAGTTGAAAGTTGGAATTTTTGAAGACGATGCTCGATGGAATTTTTATAATGGATACAAATTTGATCACAATAAAGATCCCGTTGTAATTCGTCATTTTTCTAGTATAGCATCAAAAAAATGGCAGTTTTGATATGACAATGAGATTTGGTCTTTATGATATACCTTTAAATGATTGGGCGTTAAATGTTTTAAAACCTGCTGAATGGTTTGTAACTGATGACAATTACAAGTATATGCATGCTACAGCGGTTAATAAAAAAAATGAGCGCGATTATTATGTTGGTGACGATTATCGTAAACAAATAATGGATAAAGGAAATCGACACGATGGATTTCCGGAAGTTATTTACAGTCACTCGTTTAGTTTTAATAATATTCATTTATCAGATGAAGGTAAGAAAAACGTCGATGAAATAATGGACCGGGTTAACGATGCTTTAGGTTCGGTTTTGGCTAATTTTTGTCTTAGAAGAAACGCTTTATTTTCAGTCTACCCTCCCGGAGGATTCATATCTTGGCACAATAATGCTAACGCGGCGGCTTATAATTTTATTTTTACTTGGTCAGAAACCGGCGAAGGCTGGTTTAAATATTGGGATTGGAAAACCAATAGTGTAATAGAAATGCCAGACGTACCCGGTTGGCAGTGTAAAGCTGGATATTTCGGTGCGTATAGAGACCCTAAAGAGAGTTGGTGCTATCACGCTGCCAGCACCGACTGTTTAAGAATGACCATTGCATTTACTTTGGATCGATCAGAAATGTCTTTAGGACTTCAAAATGAAATCATGGATGATTTGAGTCAGTGATTTGTATAAATAAAGCCATACCTAAGAAGATTTTTCCGTATGGCTCACTACGAAGATTTAAAAATTGATCAAGGCACAGATGTTGCCATAGAAATATACCTCGTCAACCCAGACGGATCTAAAAAAGACTTGTCAGGATATAGTGTTGCTGCTAGTATGGCAACGCGTTTTGATGCGCCTGCTATTGAAAAAATTGCATTCACCGCTTCAGTTGGATCTCCTGCAACAGATGGTATTGTTAGTTTAAGTTTAACCAACGCTCAAACTAACGCTCTTAATCCAAAAAAGAAATATCTTTACGATGTAGAAATCTCGACAATTGATGGCGAAGCCACTATCGTAGAACGAGTACTTGAAGGAAAAATTACCATAAGCCCTTCTGTAACGGAATAGTTTCATGGCTAGTGTAGACAAAATTCTCATCGGTTCTCCAACTTATAAGACGGTTGTAGGTAACGTAACCAGAGTTCATAAAGTTGTAGTAGGCGTTCCTCTCTCTACAGTTGTTATCGGTCCTTATGCAGACATCGATAATATTGTTGGTGTTGACACTACAGGAAAATCAGAGGGTGGAACTTTTGTCTACGACTCCGATACTGGTAATTTTATTGTAACAAATATTACCAAGTTAGACGTAGACGGCAAAACATATCCAAGCGATTCAGCGCACAGCAATATTTTAATTCGTAGGTCTGGAACTCAGGGCGAACCTGTTATTCTCCAACAAGGAGAAATGGCATATTCATATCTTCCGGATTTAGCTACAGACGGTTTTGGTAACGGCGGTGATCGACTTTATATTGCTACCGGCGACAATGATAATGATGGTAACTCTACTAAGATCGATGTAATTGGTGGTAAATATTTTACCGATCTTTTGAATCATCAACAGGGTGTGCTGACACCCAATAGTGCTGTTCTTGTAGACGGAAATAAAAGAGTTGATAATTTTCTAGCCGATAGTGCTGGATTTACTATTGTTAGATCGACTGATATTTTTGCAGAAACGATTACTCTTACCGCATCAACCATTAAAGCAACGGAAGCTACGTTAGCAGATCTTAATGATGTACCATACTTGTCATGGTCTTCAATCACAGATACTTTAATTGGCTATGCATCTGGTGAAGAAGCGTTTAGAACTACGAGGAAGAACAACACTTCGGGTATTGAAGTACAAAACTTTCTAGATCTCACTGGAGATTTTACTGCTACGGGTTCTGCATCTGTAGGAGTTGATTTTGATGTTGATGGTATTACTACGTTGGATTCAACAACAATTGATGGTGACCTCACGGTAACAAAAAATTTGTTTGTGTTGGGTGAAACGACTAACATATCAACCACAGAGCTTTTGATTGAAGACCAACAAATTGTTATTGCTGACGGAACGCCTACAAACCAACCACAATTGGCAGACGGTGCGGGTATCGCTTTAGGCGATTCTGCTCGCCCCATTGCTTGGATTAGATATTCAAATGATGGAACAAATACACCGTCCTGGAAATTCAGTGACGGTATTGACGTTCCATTTTTACAAGTTCCGGAATTAGTCTTCGACGTTATTGATTGCGGCAAGTACGCATAAATATAAACATTGTTTTAGAGAAAATAGATGGCAGACCGTAAAAAAATATTACTACCAAGAAGCGATATACCGGGTCGAGCGCCTACGGTAAATGAAATCGACTTTGGCGAAATTGCCATCAACACCCATGACGGTAAGGCTTATATTAAACGTCAGGCTGATGGTGAGATTACCATTGAGTCTATCGGTTCAGAAGAAGTAGATAACGTCTATTACGTTTCCAAATCAGGACAGTACGGTAATGACGGGCGTTCTTTGATGAACGCTTTTAAAACACTCGACTCTGCTGTGGGTGTAGTTACTGCTCGTCAAGGATTTAAATTTGATGAAGTAACGTGCGAACGTGACTTGCATTTGATTATGGATGCAGTCCGTTATGATATGATTTTAGACACTAACTTTAACACTGTTACAGCGGGTCTTTCTTATAAGCGAGGCAACGCGGCTAAAGTTACTGGCGAACAAAAATATCAAACTCGTCGTAGCATTAACGAAGAACGAGTAGGAATGATTTCCAATCCTTTGGTGGTGGCTAATCAAACTGCCAACGATAGAATCGTTAAAGGGTTTAGCGAAATTATTGACATCTTTTATGATGGCGAAGCAGACGATCTTTATTTTACCGATCCGCCGGTTGAAGCTCAAACAGATGCTAACGCTGCAGCGACTATTATACAACAAAACAAAGCGGCTATACAAGACGCTATTTTATCTTACATTGCTACGCAAGCAAACTATCCAATTAGCTACGATGCGGGAACTTGTTCGAGGGATATTGGATACATCTTAGATGCGGTAGCCACAGATTTAATTTTAGGAACAAATCACAATACGGAAACCGCTGGTAATTCTTATTTGCGCAATGCTTCTGCTTACGTGTTGAGCGATCAAAACACTGCGACAATTGCAGCGGTTAATTATGCTAAAACGCTTGTAAAGGCTATAGCGGGTATAACTTCAACTTCTACGATAGACACACTCTTTGGAACTATTGTTCAATATATTAGTGGTGATACTACGGCATACTCAATACCTACCTATCCTACTGATGTCCAGTCGTTATACCAGACGGCAGATCGAGCAACTGCAACAACAAATTTACAAGCCAGCAGAGCAACCATTATATCAGATCTGACTGCGTGGATCAACGCTCAGATTGTTGGAAACATCGCTCCCTTTACAACGGGGTTTGTTTATGATGTTGCTAAGTGTGAAGAAGACGTAGGCTATATTGTAGATGCTTTATCTCATGACATTAAGTACGGTGGAAATTTTGCATCGTCTATTGCTGGTAGAGCTTATTATGTGGGCGCTGTTATTGGCGGAACAAATACAGATCTTAATACTGGCACCGGTGAAAAGGCGGCTACTTTAGCGGCTTACGAAGAACTAAAAACTATTATTAATAGTTATGTTTTGACAGCACCAGAACAAACAAGAGCTACAGATTTAATTGAAGGCATTCGAGTTACTATTGACACCGGAGTTATTGTAGATAATACTCAAGCGGATCTACCAGATTTTGGAGGACTTGACACCACAGAATTTGATGCTATAGCAGCGGAACGCCAAGACATTCAGCAACAAGTAGTAGATTACGTTAATGAAACATTTATTCCACAGTATCCTAATTTCGATCAGGATTTGTGCTATCGCGATGTAGGATTAATTTTAGATGCTGTAGCTAGAGATCTCGCCTTAGATACAAACTACAGCACTATTACAGCCGGATTTGCATACAAACGAGCAAACTCTGCTTATGTCCTTAGCGATCAAAAAGAAATAACAATTGCAGCGGTTAATTTTGTACGTAAAAAAGTAAAAGCTTTGGCGGGAGTTGTTGTTTCTGATGCGACTATTGACACTCTGTTTGATAGAATCACCGATGTTCTAGAAGGACGAGTTACAGAATACGAAATTCCGTCATATCCATCTACAGTTGGAGTAGCATATCAGACTGCGGCCAGAGAAAATGCACAGGTGGCATTGACAACAAATCGACAAACTTTATCCGATCAATTAACTACGTGGATCAATGATAATTATATTGATTTAACATATGATCAAGATAAGTGTGCGCGAGATGTTTTATACATCGTAGACGCTTTAGCTCATGACATTAAGTATGGTGGTAACACAGGAACTAGAACTAATGCTCGTGCTTATTTCTCTAAGGGCGTAGATCAATTAGGTGCTGGCGAACAAGCAGCAACTGTTGCAGCATATGAACAACTAAAAACTTTTATTAATGCTTTTGTTACTACGCAACAAGAACAAGACGATATTGCAGTACTTATTGATATTATACGACAAGTTATAACGGATGGCAACCTTGATAATTTAGCAGCGGAAGTAGAACCTTTTATTACGGGTTCTGCCACAGAAGCTGACGCTAATGCTATTTTTACAGCTAAGCTTTCTATTCAGGATCAGACGATTGTCTATGCTAATGATAGATTTTTCAATCCGGCGTACGATCAAGCTTTATGTTTTAGAGATGTTGGGCTTATCTTAGATGCGGTAAAACGAGATTTAATTTTAGGAACTGATTATAATGCTCACACTGCTGGTAATGCTTATCAGAGAACGAACTCTGCATATGTGTTGTCAGATCAAAATCAGGTGACCATTGATGCAATTGAATTTGCACGAGATCAGTTATTAACATTAGGTTTTGGTGGTGCGGTGAATACTCAGATTACTAACTCGATTGCTACGGTAGTTAGTTATATTAGTGGCACACCAGTTTATCCTTCACTAAATTATCCAACCACAGCTGGTTCTACGTATCAAACTGCGGATCGGATCACTGCTGCGACGGAACTTCAGAACAACAGAACTAATATTCAGGATGATGTTGATAATTACATTGCTGCTAATTTTACATTGCCTAATTATGATGCAGCTAAATGTCGAAGAGACGTTGGATATATTATAGACGCTTTGACACACGATGTCAAGTATGGTGGTAACACGGGCACAAGAAAAAATGCTTTAGCATACTTTTCAGGAACTGTCAATAAGTTAGGTAACGATGCAGACGAGATCGCAGCAACGATTGCTTCTTACGAACAACTCAAAACTATCGTTGCTACGTATGTAACAACCGCTCCTGAGCAAACCGTTCTTAGCAATCTTCTCGATATCATTATCGCACCTCTGCAAGCAGACGATGACGATGTTGTGGTTGCGGAAGTTGAAATTGAATTAGGCGGCTTGACAACTACTAATTTTGATGCTATCACCGACAACACGCTGGCTATTCAAAACGATACAATTGATTTTGTGAATGATTCAAATCCCGTAGGTGGATTTGATGACGAGAAATGCGCACGCGATACGCAATTAATTATTGATGCTGTGGCTTTAGATCTGGAACTGAATACAAACTTTAATAGTATCACAGCTGGTAATTCATATCGAAGACAAGCAGCAAATAAAGTCGGATCAGATCAGCTGACATATACGATTCAATCGATTGAATATTTGCGAGATCTAATTAACTCTTTAGGTCTATCCGCCGATAGTCAAACTTTTGTTACAGCACGAATCAAAGAAATCACCGAGTTGCTAGAAGAGTCTTCTGATTACGGTAAGACGGATGGCGATCCTATAAACTTTACGGGATCTGCTGCTATTGATTTCGATAAGCGTCAGGCTTCTATTGCACTTCAAAGTAATCGTCGTAAAATTCAAACTAGAGTTGTTGCGTTTATTGAAGAGAACTATGACACTTTGGCTTATGATCAAGACGCTTGTGTTCGTGACCTTGGGTATATTGTTGATGCACTTTCACATGACATTTTGTTTGATGTGGATTACGGAACAGAAACTACTGCAAGGTCTTATTGGTCCGGAATTGATTTGTATGGACCAGATCAGAACCTAGATGGTGAAGCCGACGTATGGACTAAACAATTAGGTGATGGTGAAACTGTCGCTACTGCAGCTGCGTATGCTGAACTCAAAACAATCATCGCTGACTACGTAACAACTGCAACAGAACAAACTCGTATCAACGGTCTCATTGATGTTATCATAGCATCTATTAATGCGAGTGATCCGTTGTCGATACCTAATACTGCTTTAGTTTTTACTGGTGACTCTCTTACTATTTCAGGACAAAGAGCTACGCTTACTGAACAAACCGTTGGATATGCTAATCAAATTTTCCCAGCATACCAGTTTGATCAAGCAACGTGTAGGCGCGATATGGAATTTGTTTTGGACGCACTTACTTATGATATTAAGTACGGCGGTAATAGTGCAACGTCTATCGCTCAAAGAGCATACTTCTCTATTTTTAATAACGGCTATGTAGATCTTTTGGGTCAGAATGAACTGAATGCTACAATCACCGCTTATACAAGAATGAAGAACGAATTGAGTTATTGGTTAGCGTCATTAGATACCGACGTTCAAGGCAAAGCGCTTTCTTTACTCGATATAATTATCGAAGCCGTAACACAATCGTCGGCAGGAACTTATCAATTAGGCACCTTCTTTAATGATCCTGTAACGAGAAATCAAATTTATCAATACAATTATCCTACAGGACTGAGAACTCAGGTTGGAGCAACGGCGAGCGCGTTTGATTTTAATTATGGAGTACAAACATTTCCTAATCTAATTGACTTAGGATATAAAGTGGTGTTTAACGATCTGTATAATGTTCATGTTTCTTTTGATGTAGATTCACCACAACGTTTGACGATCATTCGTTCTTCGTCTGCTGTAGCTAGTAATCAGGGTACTGACAGCACAATTTACTTGAAGTCTGGCGATTACGTAGTTAATAATCCGATTGCGTTGCCGCCCAAGACTGCTATCATTGGTGATGCGTTACGTTCAACAACTATTCGTCCTAAGAATGTCGATTCAGATATTTTCTGGGCAGACAATGGTGTGTACATCAAAGAGATTACGTTCCGCGATCATCAGAACGGCGCGGCTTGTTTGGCGTTTGATCCGCGTAACGATACGACTACAGGTCCTTTTATTACGCAGTCTCCATACGTTCAGAACTGTACGTCATTGACTTCAAGCGGTATTGGTCTCAAGATTGATGGTAGTAAAGTGTCTGGTTTGCGTTCAATGGTACTTGACGCATTCACTCAGTTCAACGCTGGAGGCATTGGTGTGCATCTGTTGAATCGTGGTTACGCTCAGTTAGTATCTTTGTTTACAGTATCAACAACCACGTCGGTACTTGCTACGAGCGGTGGTCAATGTTCATTAACCAACTCAAACTCATCGTTTGGTGAGCGGGGCTTGGTGGCCACAGGTGGTTCGCCGTCTTTGTATAACGGAACTCTCCACGCAAACTATTTGCTGAACGACGATGAAATTCGAATTAATTCTATCATTACTCAGGACGCTGCAGACTATACTTTAAATGTTGGCGATTTCAAAAAACCAAACTACAATGATGCAATTAAATTTGACAACGACAATTATTATTACACTGTAGTTGATGTTTCTGATGAAATTACTCAGGATTGGGGTATTACTGGAAACACTGCTGAAACCGAACAAACCGCTATTAATGGTACCACGTTGAATAGTCTGTACGGTCATTCAGTTGTAATTTCAGAAAACGATTTGTATGCCGTTGTCACTGAAAGAGATGGTGGTGCTGGCAGCGGTGGTCGCGCAGAAGTGTATGTTAAAGATTTTGTTGGTGGTGTGCCTGTTTGGGGATATCAAGCGCAGCTTGCACCGACTCCGGATTTTGGTTCAATCAACCCTACAGATGATTTCGGTGAGCGTGTGGCAATTTCTGCTGACGGCAGTTACTGTGTTATCTCAGCACCAGGTCATCAACAAGTAGATGCTCAATCTTCTAGTCGCCTGAACGGGGTTGTGTATGCATTCCGTCGAACCAACGAAACATGGACGCAAGATGCATTTATAGAAATTGGGCGGGTTCAAAATAGAGATCGCAAGTTCGGTAGCCGAATAGCTTTGAGCCAAGATGCACTTACTCTTTTCGTTTCAGACTATGAAGACGATGGACAAGGCGCTCAAGGCGTGGTGTATGCATTTACTCGTCCTAACACAGCTTCTAGCACTTGGACACAGATTCAAAGAATCGTTTGTCCTGATGGTGCCACAGCTGCAGTAGATCTTCCTGTCCCAACCACAAACCCAGACGGTACTGACCTGTTGGTTCATTGGCAGGGGCAGGTTAATAAAGTCTTCTATTATCAAAGGAACATCGACAATCAGTATATCCTTGCACAAATTATTGTTCCCAAGTCTAACTTTGAAGGGACTCGTTTGGGTGAATTAGATTTGAATTCAGAGACATCTCATTTTGTATTTGGTAATTCAACTACGCCTAGAGGTTATTATACTAATACATTTACTGATGCTGATAACAGTCCTCCCACAGAAATCATAAGAAAACAGAAATTAGACAATGTTGTTTTTAGTGGTAATACTATTACTACCACAGACCCTGATGCTGATTTTACTATAGATTTTCCTGCTGATACAGAAATTCAAATAAGAGGTTCTGCGAGCAACGATGGTTTAAGAACAATTACTGGCAGAACTGCAACAACTTTAACAGTTTCGGGTGCGGCCTTTGCCGGAGAAACTACTGTCGATGTAGAAATTTTTGTAGAAGATGTGGGCGTTGCTGAGCTATTCGTATTTGAAGAAGGCAACTGGATCACACAAGATATTATTGAAGCACCTTATGATAAATTTGCAGGCTTTGGCTTTGGTAGCAATGTGGATATGGACATAGAAGGCTTGCTTGTTGCTGTAGGTAATACTCCAACAAACAATGCTATAGAAAATGAAGTGTCGATATTAGAAAGAGCGCGAAGTGATTGGAATCGAGTAACCGTTCTTGAGCCTCAAACGCCTACAAACGTAGCTACTCAGGGCGATAATGATAAGTATGGTTCTGGTGGTCACGCAGTGTCTGTAGGCGGCTCTGGCGATTATGTGTTGGTGGGAGCAGGACAACGAAGAACGAATGTCTCTGACGCTAACACAGAGTTTGGTGCAGCGTTTTTCTATTATTCAATTTTGGAAGAGACTGGGTCTTATAATGTAACAATCGCGCCACCGCTTAATGTAAATATGTCGGCGGGGGATAACGCCAGTTTCCATCAGCGTTCATTGATTACAGCATCCGGTCACACGTTTGAATATGTTGGATCAGGCACAAATATGTTTACCGCTATTCCGCAAAACGGCGGTATTCCTAAGAAAGAAAACGAAGTTCTTTTTGATTCGGCGGAAGCGGCTACACCTAATTTTGGTCTGGTTTATTTTACTGCTACCGACGAATTAGGAGACTTTAGAATTGGTGAAAACTTAACTATTAACAGAGAGGAAGGAACTATCACCGGTATCACCTTTGATCGTTCATTGTTCGCAGTATTAACACCTTTCATATTAGCAATCGAAGGGGGCAACTAAAGGATGGCAACTCCATTAAATGCATTTAAAACTAAAACATGGTCGCTCAGAGATTCTGATGCATCACAGGGAGTGCTTGTTTATAACACTCCGCCGGGAATTACTGCTATCATTTTGATGGCTCAAGTTTCTAATGTTGATACTCAAGATCGAACAGTGCCTGTGACTGTAATTCATAAAGACACCAGTACGGGTGTTGAAACACCATTGATTAAAGAATATCCGGTTAGAAAAAATGACGCATTTTCTCCATTGACCGGTAAACTTATTATTCAAGAAGGCAATCAGCTTTGGGCATACTCACATTCAATTGTTAGACCATTCCAAGCGCCCGGTAGTCCTGGTGTGGGTGACACTGATGATGGTTTACAACTTACTTTATCGTTACTAGAATCTTTAAACGAGTAATAAAAAATGACGCAAATTAAATCAGTATCAGGATCAGTAAGTACTCGCCCATTTAGCGAGTTAGATTCTGATCGTTATGAATTTTTAACTCTAGACCAGGCGGAACCCAATCCGGGTCTGCCCGAGTCTGACGGGTCTTTATTCATATCTGATGTTGATGGAACGCGCAAGTTTACAACTAAACCAGATCTTAGCGGATTACAATTTAAATCATTACCGCAAAACACAGATCCACAGTACGTTCTTACTTTAAACGGCGATCCAAATATCACCGGGTACGATAGTGTTCGCTGGTCATTTTTTCCTACTCTAGACAATGATACATTATTCACGGTAACGCAACCGTCTAGAGGTGTTGGTTATGATTCGACTCCGACAGCTATTACCGTTTGGGGCCTCACAACAACAACAGATGCTTTAATTGGTCGTGATCTTACCGTCCAAGGGAATTTGCAAGTTGAAGGCGATCAAACAATACTCAACACTCAAATTCTGACAGTAGAAGATAGAAATATTGTTGTTGCTCAAGATGCTGTGATACCATCTCAATGGGATAGTTCTGGTATTATCGTTTATGGGGCTGGTGTAGAACTTCTTTATCATACTGGAACAGATCGATGGGATTTTAATCGTGGTATTACGGTTACTAATGCTTCAATTTTTGAAGACGCAGTTTTAGTAACTGGCGATTTAACAGAAAATTCTAACCTTATTTTTAACAACGGCGCAACACAAACTATTCAAAAAAGTGCCGGATCATTGCAAATTCAAAATGATCAGGTTGTTTTTGTAGATGCTCTTAACACAGGCATTACCGCAAGCATCACTCCAGCTACTACTACAATCAACACTACTTTAGATGTTAATGATAGTGCTGATTTCACCGGCGGTAGATTTAGTGCACGCTCTGATTTTAATGCTAATGTTTATTTAACAGATGTACCTGAAAAAGTAGCTAACACTAGAATTCTTTTCCGAAGACAAACCGATGGTCTTGTCATGGAAGGAGATGTTGACTTAGCTGCTTTAGCGCAAACTGATACTATTGAATTAGCGCCTACTGATAGTGATGCAATTTTTTATCCTATTTTTTCAATAGCGAATGGTGGTGTTGCTGGTCGAGATAGTGCTGAATTTGATTTAGATTTGACATATAGGCCGGACGTTAACAGACTAGAATTAGTTAGCATATCCGCTAGTGGAATTTCAAATTTTGATTCTACTTTTGTTGAAGGAGACTTTCAATTAAGTTCTGATGAAACGGGAAATGGTGGAAGGCTTCTAGATAGCGAAGGTAGATCGTTTGTTGTATACGATGAAAACGGTGCTTTGCTTTGGGGTAATAACGGTGTAAGTGCTGGAAATTTAGGGCAACCACAATTAGGTGGTCCAACTGCAGCACAATTATATTTAAATGATTTAGTAGATGTACAATTAAATTCTTTGGTTCCTGGTCAAGTAATTAAATATGATGGCGTTAATTGGGTTAATGCTCCAGATCAAACCGGTGGCGGTGGTGGCGGTGGTGGAATTGCGTTAAGCGATTTAGCTGCAGTAACTTTGTCGCCTAGCGGTAATGTGGGCAATTTGGTTTACAGTGATATCACAGGTGCTTTCACATATACGCCTCCTTTTGTACCCGATAGACTAAATGAATTGGGTGATGTGAATGCTAACCCATCTGACGGTCAGGTTTTAAAATGGTCTAATGCTAATCAACAATGGGAAGCAGCGGACGATGTTTTTGGATCTGGTGGTGGTTCTGGTGATCCTAATCAAAACGCTTATAGTTTTATTTCTGATGGATCAAATACTGAAGCTGCAACCAATACAACAGATCAAATTAATTTCACCGGTTCGGGTGGAATTTCGGTAACAGTTGGCGCAACAAATCAGGTTACTATAGATGGGTCTGGTGTTGGTGGTACTGGTACTGCTATCGCCGTTACAGACGAATCTACGCAACTTACCGCAGGAGTTACATCATTTACATTCACCGGAACTGGTGTGACTGCTACTAATGCAGGAAATGATGTTACTGTAACAATTCCTGGAGCCAGCGGAACTCTACCTACTAGAGATGCAGGCATCGTTAAAAGCATTACTAACATGGCAAACAATGCTACGGTAGATACTTCCGTAGCGATGTATTCTTCTTATGCGCTTTTTAAAGTGAAGGCTACTGCTTCTTGTTGGATTAGAATGTATACTGATACTGCTAGTCGAACTGCAGACGCAAGTCGAACAATAGAACAAGATCCGGCACCCGATGCTGGAGTTGTGGCAGAATTTATTGCGACGGGCCCTTTCCCACAAACTATTAAAGTATCACCAGGAGTTATTGGTTGGTGTGATACCGGTCAAGATGTGCCGTTGAAAGTTACAAACTTAAGCGGATCTATTCAAAATCCATTAACTTTAACGTTTACAGTTTTACAATTAGAATCATAATGGAAGAATATATTGTCACACTAAAAAATAGAGAAGACCTTGTTGATTTCTATGATGATATGGAAACCGAAGGAGGTGCTCTTTACATTCCAAATAGAACAATTGATTGTAGTCTACGTAAACCAATTTCTAGAAGTACTGTTTATAATTTAACCTCAGAAGAAGCAGAAGAATTAAGAAATGATGATCGTGTAGAATCTGTTGTTAAAAACATTAAATACGATATACAATTGTCAGCATTTGATAGGACAGGAAGATTTGATAAAAATTTATATAGTCCTCCCAACAGCGCTGCTGTAAGTTGGAATCTTCTACGTGTAAGAAGACCGTATAACGATTATTCTTCGGATATCAATAATTGGTATCCTCAAATTCCCAACGGTGGCTCGGGCACGCAGTTGTTTATCAATGACACAATTTCAGTCACCGAAACAGGAGAAAACGTTGATATAATTGTAGTAGATTATGCCAGCGTTATACCCACTCATCCGGAATTTGCCGTTAACGTAGACGGAACTGGAGGATCTAGAGTACAGGAAATTAATTGGCACCAATATACGCCAACTGTACAGGGGGATAATCCTGGTCTTTCTGCACAGTTTAATTTTTTAATTCAAAATTATAGTTATACTCCTTACAGTACTGGAAATACATCTACTGACACGGAAATAAATCACGGATGTTCGTGCGCTTCTCTTGCTGCTGGAAATACAAATGGTTCTGCATTTAAAGCTAATATTTACAGCATTAGTGTTTTTGATTCTTGGCAAATATTGGCAGGAAATATAGACGCGAATGGTTCTCTTTATTTAACACTGTGGGATTATATTAGAGCGTTTCATAATAGTAAAACTGTAAACCCTGCTACGGGCAGAAAAAATCCAACGGTTGTTACTGCATCATATGGATACATTTATTATTTAAATGAAGGAACTTCTTCTTGGCCTTATTATGCACAACGAGATGGATTCGGTTATGGAAATTCCAGCAATACGTCAGGGTCATTATCTCATGCACAAATGGAAAATGCAGAGATTGTCGCAGAAACTTGGATTTCAGGTAACTCACCGAATGGCTTTGCTGTTATTACAATAGAAAACGACACAATTCGCCCGGACGTTGCAGATGCTATAGCAGACGGTATACATGTATTTGCCGCTGGTGGAAATCAAAATGCGGTTTGTGAAAAATTATCATCTTCTTTTTACACTAATAGTTATTTTTTAAATAATGCAAGGGGTACTGTGAGACACAAGTCGAGAGGGTTTTTACCAGATGAGGGCGTGCTTGTTGGTGCGCTTAGTGGAACTCGCGAAGGGTATCAGAGTGCGCCCACGGGAAGGGGTGAAATGCCTAACTATTACAGTTCGAGAGGACGAGGAATAGATCTTTATGCGGCTTCGAACGGCTGTGTTGCTGCGGTAAATTCTTCAACTGGAGTTCAAACTCAGGATCCTAGGAACAGTTCATTTTATTTTGGTATTTTTGGTGGAACTTCGGCAGCTTGCCCTAACGTAGCAGGAATAGCAGCTTGTGTTTTAGAAAGATTTCCAGATTTTTCTCCCGCTCAACTTAAAGAATATTTAATTCAAAATATGTCAAGAGATCGAGACACCCATAATGAAATAGGGGATGACGGTAAAGTGTGGCCAGGAAATCAAGTTCCCGCAACTAATCAAGATAATTATTCTTTTCATCAAAATGAAACGCCTCGTGCAATTATGTACGTAAAGAATTTGCGTCCTGCAGAAGGTCGAATAGACACCAAAGAAATATACGGCCCTAGAAAATCTTCGGGTAAAGTATATCCTCGAACAAAAACTCTAAGGAACTTTAGAGAAACTGCATAAATAGTAGAAAACGGAGACTAAGTAAATGGCGCAGCCTACAACTAGACAAGAATTAATCGACTATTGTCTGCGAAGACTAGGATCTCCTGTACTTGAAATTAATGTAGATGATGATCAGATTGAAGATAAGGTTGACGATACTCTGCAATTATATCAGGAATATCATGCAGATGCAACCTATCGTACATACATTAAACATCAGATAACACAAACTGATATAGACAATGAATGGATTCCTATTTCTTCAGACGTTCTATATGTTACCAAAGTGTTTCCTTTTAATCGAACTTTTTCCAGCGTAAATATGTTTGACATTAAGTATCAAATGATGCTTAACAGTATGGGCGACTTTATGAATTTTGCTGGAGGTATGTCGTACTATTATCAAATGCAACAATATCTAGAGTATCTAGACAATATTTTAGAAGGCCAGCCTCGCGTGACCTATTCTCGACATCAAGATCGTCTTTATATTTTTGGCGATTGGGCACCCAATGTTATGGGTAATCTTGACGTAGGTGAATATGTGGTAATGGAGGTTCTTACGCTTGTAGACCCAGATACATTTACTCAAGTTTGGAACGACAAGTTTGTTAAGAATTATGCTACCGCTCTAATTAAACAACAGTGGGGCGCGAACATGATGAAGTTCGAAGGTATGACCTTACCGGGCGGTGTACAATTAAATGGTAGGCAATATTTTGAGGAAGCCACTGCACAACTTACCGAACTAGAGGAGAAACTGAGATTAGAAAATGAATTCCCAATAGACTTTTTTATGGGGTAATTTATGGCCACTAATCTTTATTTTTCACAAGGCAGAAAATCCGAACAGGATCTCTATGAGGATTTGATCATAGAATCTTTGAAGATCTATGGTCAAGATGTTTATTACATTCCTCGTGAAATTGTAAATCGAGATACTTTTTTTGATGATGACAACGTGTCTAGATTTGATGATGCATATAAAATCGAAATGTATATTGAAAATACCGAAGGATTTGATGGTGAAGGTGATCTGTTTACCAAGTTCGGTGTAGAAATACGAGACGCGGCAACTTTTGTTGTTTCGCGTAGAAGGTGGTTGAATCAAGTTGCTGTGTTCGAAAGCTCAGAAACTAATCCGGTGTATCGTCCTAGAGAAGGCGATTTGATTCATCTACCTTTGTCGGGATCTATTTTTGAAGTAACAAAAGTTGAGGATGAAAATCCATTCTACCAGCTAAAAGATCTTCCGACATTTAGAATTCGTTGTGAATTGTTTGAATACAATGATGAAGATTTTGATACGGGTGTTGAAGCTATTGACATTGTCGAAGCTGCTCACGCCTATCAAACTATTTTAACTTTTGATTCTATTAATGGCAGTTTTGAATTCAATGAGAAGATTAGTCAGGGTAGCGTAGAAGGAGAAATTGTTAACATAGATCTTTCCGATTCCGCTGCAATGAAGCTGTACGTGGCTCACGTTGGCGCTGCTGCGGGATATACTGGCTTGCCAGAGTTTAACACCACCGATCCTGTGACAGGATTAGAATCGGGCGCAACGGGGATACCTATTTTAGTTGGTGAAGATTTACAGGATGGCGCAATGAACGATGCGTTTAATACAACATCACAAGGCGGAACTATTGACTTTATAGACTTTAGTGAATCTAATCCGTTTGGAGATCCATAATGTTTGGTGATCATTTTTACCATCAAAGAATACGAAAGGCCGTTGCGGTTTTTGGATCTCTGTTCAATGAGATTAATATCGTCCGCAAAGACTCGCAGGGCAATCAGCTATCTGCTCAGCGTGTCCCGTTGTCGTATGCTCCTAAAAGAGATTTTCTGGCTCGTCTTGACGCCATGGCAAACGGAGAAGATGTAGAACGTCAGATTGCCGTAAAACTTCCGCGTATGTCATTTGAAATTTTGGCGATGGCGTATGATCCTTCAAGGCAGTTGCCGAAAACAAATTCTTGTGTTCAATATCCAGCTAGTTATGATGGTACTGGCAGCAAAGTATATACTCCAGTTCCGTATAACATTAGTTTTCAGCTGAGCATCTATGCTAAGTCGCAAGATGATGCTCTACAAATCGTAGAACAAATTCTACCTTACTTTACACCACACTATACTGTGTCGGTAAAACCGCTGGACGATTTTGACATTGTAGAAGATACTCCGATTACTATGACGGGTATTTCTTTTTCTGATGACTACGAAGCACCGCTTGAAAATCGAAGAACAATTATCTATTCTCTAGATTTTGATATGAGACTCAGTTTGTATAAGAGCGTAGCAACCTCATCGAGCATCATTACCAAAGCTTGTGTTGAGTTTTTAAATCTCAACAACGAAGATGAATTGTTTTCTAAAGTATGTGCAGACAGCGCGTTTGTGTTAGATCCTAATACAGTATTGAATCCAGTATTGTTAGAAGATAATTCTATAACACAATCTTTTGATATTGTCAACCTTCCTTCTAATCCCTCATCGATTTCTGTTGGGACAGAACCTACACACGGTTCGGTTTCATTCACGCTAGATCAAGTCTTAACAAATATAAATGGTATGATCGAAGCAAAAGGGACATACACCTACACTCCGGATCCAGATTACAGTGGAGCAGATGCCTTTACCATGTCTTTAAATGGCGGATTTGGATCGTACACTTACAATGTAAATGTCGATGTGACGGGTGTTGAAGACGTGATTGATGACACTGTCAGTACAACCGTAGACACGCCGGTCACATTCTTGGTAACAGCCAATGATACTTTGGCTCCACCGGTAGTTTATAGTGTCGCAATTGGTGGAGATCCTTCTAACGGAACAGTTGAAGTTCTTGATGCTGCGTTAGGACAGTTTAGATATACTCCTAACGCAAGCTTCACAGGAACAGATACGTTTATATATCGAGCAACACCTTCTGCAGGAACTTCAGAAGTAGCAACCGTAACAATAAATGTTACATAACCAGTATAAATAATAGGACTAATAAAGAGACATTACCATGGCCGGAGTAAAAATTTCAGAATTATTATTATTGACAGACCCCGATTTAGCGGATGAAATTATTGTCAATGATGTAGATATTTTAACTACCAAGAGAGCAACCCTACAATCTATTCGGGATTTAGCTAATCAAAATATTGATGATACTCCAACGGGTAGTGAAGTGACCGGCGATCTTAATGTTACGGGTGATATTTCTGGTGAAAATATTGAAGCTCGTAATTCTCTTACAGTGGGCGGAGAAACTATAACAGATTTTTCTGATCTTAGTCAATATATTAACGCAATAAATTCACAATGTGCTGAAACTTTTAATTCGAAAATTTCTTTAACCAGTTTAAATGCAGGAGAACAAAATTTATATGTTGTTATGAGAGATACTGCTTTTGGTTGTGATAGTTCTTTTACCAATACTGGTTTGCAATACAATTTATACAATGGTGGTGTTTTAAAGGCAAATTATTTTGAAGGCGATGGTAGATATCTCGATAACGTTGATAGTGCGCGTCATTCTCAAGTTTCAGATCTAGCTACGTTAGCTTTAGCCGCTTTAGTTGCAGACAGCGCAAATCATTCGTTATGGTCTGATTGGTCAAGAGAACAACAAGTAGCTTCTGCGCAAGTCGAGTCTCCGGTAGAGAATACTCCCGATTATTTTGTATTGTTTAGCCCTCTTCAAAACGGCATTGATAGCGTAAATACTAACGCTGCTTTTACATATAACCCAGGCAGTGGCACACTTACTTCTGCTGCTTTTGTTGGTGATGGTAGTGGTCTCACCAACGTTAACGCTACTTCTTTTACAGCTGATACTTTGTTACCGACGCAAGCAGAAGTTTCTGAAAATTTTAATCTTTTAATGTTTCCGAATAATTCTATAGACGTGAACGGCAATGCAACTGATTATGACAGCGCCAACGTCGATGGCGATGGTTTATTGTACAATCCCCAAACAAATTCGCTTTTTAGTGGTTTGAACTACGATCCTTTAGGCAATTACACTTCAACATTATACCTATACGGTACTGCGTCAATAGCTGAAAAAACTTTAGCTAAAGAGCTTATTCAGGGTACAGGCACACACTATGCCATGTTTAGAAAACGCGGCTGGCAAACTGCTGAGTTTAGACCAGACTCAGATGAAATTTCTTTAACCCCAGATGTTACTTTTACTCCGGATGGAGTTTATGGTGGAACGCTTTCATCAAATATGTTTTCAGGAAGCGGCTATCTTTTAACTGACGTTAGAGCAGACAGCGCCATTGCTGCACGTTCAATGCTTGCCGGATCGGTGTCTGCTTCACCGGCACAACCCGAAGTTTATTATTTAAGTTTGACTGCTGGCACTGGCGGATTCCAAGGGCATTTTGGAGATGCGAGTGGTCTCATCTATAACAATCCTGATAAGACGCTTCAATCGCCCGGCGGATTTGCTCACAAATTTATACTTACCGCCAATGGTACCAATCATTATAGTTTTACAGATCCCGAAAATGTATGGTTTCCTTCAGCAGAAGACGATCCTACTTTATATTTGAGAAGAGGTGAAACTTATTATTTTGATAATCAAACGACTGCTAGTCCACTTAGAATTCAATCTTCTTCTGGACTTGGCGGCACTGCTTATAATACTGGAGTAACTAACAATGGTGCCGCAGCACCTTCTGTATTAACTTTTAGGGTTCCCATGAGTGCGCCTGCAACCTTGTTTTATCAAAGCACTGCCGATGCTAATATGAGCGGCACAATTAATATAGTATAAATTATGCATAATAGATTTTTAGATAAAAGAAGACGAAATCCAAACGTTCGTCTTTCGGAAGTTAAAAATGTTCTGCCCGAACATTTTGCTTCTTATTATCCAAAATTTATTAAGCTGCTCGAATACTATTATACTTTTGAAGATGAAAATAATTCTACAGAATTGTTGCATCATTTGTTTGCTGCTCGCGATATTAACGAAACCGATATCACTCTTTTATCTTATATCGAAGATGAGCTTCTATTGGGCGAATCTTATTTTAAAGGATTTGGTAATAACGAAGTTGAACTAAGAGCAGCGGCAAATTTTTCTAGTATTCTTTTTCGATCTAAAGGTACTAAATTTGCTATAGAATGGTTTTTCCGATCTTTTTATAATGAAGATGTTGAAGTAGTTTATACAAAAGAAAATATATTTAAAATCGGAGATTCCGCTTCAGCAATAGGTCCTAACTCGTTACGCTATCTTACCGACGATAAATTATATCAAACCTTTGCTTTATTAATTAAAACCGGTGTACCAATTTCTCGTTGGAGAGATGTTTTTAAATTGTTTTCACACCCGGCGGGAATGTATCTGGGCGGTGAAGTAGCAATAACAGACGAAGTTGATATAGAAACAATTATCAAAGATTATGTTGCTGCATATCCTTCTCAATCTTATGCATTAGGCGGAACTTTTTCTGCTGATGAAGGACAAACTATTAATCTTTCTGTCATTGGCAGCGGCGTCAACAACGGGTATTTGACTGGAATTGATGGTGTTTATTGGTATGGCAGACATGGAACTACTTCTGATGCAGATTTTGGCGTAAATTATTATGATGGTCGAAGTGGCTTGCCTGATTCTAATGAACCACAATACATTTCAATTTCATCTTCTGCTGGTTCTATACCAATAGCAATTATAAATGATCCTGCAACCGATCCTTTGGAAGGAGAAGAATGGTTTGCTGTTCGTTTAGAGGATAAGGAAGGACGTTACCTAGACAGTGCCAACATTGTTATCAACGATCTAATTGAAAATTATACGTTGTCTTTTCCTAATAACGGTAACTTAGAAGAAGGTAATGTTTATACAGTTAATTTAACTGGAGTTAATGTTCCTTATTATGGAGAAACCACGGTTAAATATTATTTTGATCCTATTTTATCAGATCAAACGTTGCGAGATTCTGATTTTTATACATGGTATCAAAATCCAGAACCGCTTTCCAAATGGACCGCTGGTGTTCCGTCTGTTCTAGTTGGCCTTCCTGATTCAGCAGGTTGTGGCGTTCCTGTGCAAATTTCTGGCGGTGTAGGATCTTTTACTTTGGATCCTAGAGTAGACGGTATAGAAGATGGTACAGAAAGTGTAACACTAAAAATTGCTAATGTCAACAATGTTGATGTCGGATCAGGTACATTTACTATAGCAAATAATAATCCGTTCATTATACTTTCTGTACCAGATATCGTTGAAGGCAATAATTTGATAATTGAAATACAAACCGAAAGTTATAATATCGGAAAATATTTGAATTATGAAATTACTGGTGATGTGACTACAGAAAGCCCACAGCGTTTACAGACTTCATCTTTTACGGGATCAATTCTTGTCACTAATACAACAATGCAAATATCAATTCCCACTATAGTTACACCCGCATATAACAATGCGGGTGGCGGTTTGACAAGTGGTACTGTTACGGTTACAGATCCTAACATAACTGCTTCTGTAGTATCTCAATCTACTTCGTTTAATATTCAAGATGCGCCTGCAGAATATGAATTAGAAGGATCGGAAACTCCGGGTGTTGAAGGAAATAACATTACGTATAATGTTACCGGTTCAAACATTCCGGACGGAACTCAGGTTTGGTTTTGGATTACGGGTTCTAATCCGCCCAACGATGCAAATCCAAACCTTGATTGGACTGCCGTAATGCCACAAAGTGGATCTCGACAATCTATAACTGTTAATAGTAATTCAGGATCTTCTCCGACTTATACTTATGCGAGCGCAGATGGAACTGAAGGAAGACAGTATTATGAAGCTTACATATACAGTGCTCAAACTGGGGGAACGAAACTTGCTGAACAACCGCGTTCGATAGTTGAAGCCGCGCAATTTGCTACGATACAAATAAGAGCAATTGATGGTGGTAATAATATTGTAACTTCTATTAATGAGACTGATGAGAATACGAAATATCGAATGGAAATTTCCGCGCCCTTTTTAGCTGACGGAGTTTACAGATTTTATTTAAAAACAAGTGCGCCTTATAGAACGTCAGGCTCTCTTGCAGAATTTGGTCAAGGTTCATTTATTTGGGACGATATTAACGAACCAGATGAAGCTACTACTTATGCTACTTTAAATCAAATTAATCCTACTAAAAACGATCCCGGTGGCGTTCGAATTATTAGCGGTAGTGGTGCTTTGGATTTTTTTGCCACTAGTGATTTAATTGCTGAAGGCAATGAATCGTTTGCTTTTTATTTGGCGGAAAGTATTAATAACACTTTAATCACATTAGGATCACATTCGTTCACCATCACAGACACTTCGGCTCCAGAATATACGATTACAGCACCGTCTGGCGTAAATGAAACTGAAAATTTTACAGCTACAATAGTTGTTGATAGCATTAATAATGACGCAACTATAGACGGCAATGATGTTCTGTATTTCGAATTGTCCGGCGCTGCGGCTTCACAATATACTACAACTCAAGCGTTAAGATCTTATAATGATGGCGATGTGGGACAAACCGACACGGTCACTTTTATTACGACTGGAGATAACGCTGTAGTTGATCCAGACAGAGCGGGAGTTTTACATGTAACTAGAGGCGATTATAACTCTGGTAGTCCTACACAAACAGTGGCTACGAAAAATTTCACTTTGTCAGACAATGCCGTCATTGCTTCAAATTTTTATGCTGACCCAGACACATTTGATGAAGGTAATAGCACAACTTTTAGATGGAATCCCGGACAGTATGCAGTTGATGGATTAACTTATTATGTTCGTCCTACAAATGTCATACCTTTTACAGGCACCTTTACTAATAATAGCACATCAATTTCAAATGTGACTCCAAACCCGCAAGCTGCATTCACTGCAGCTGGTTGGTATTCTGGTAATACGCTGGTTCCATTTGGCAGTTTTGAATTTTCAGCACAGCCAGAAGATGGAGACAACGTTTTTAACTGGCAAGTATTTGCGGGACCTGTAGGTGACCCCACTAGCACTCTAGTAGATGAAGGGCAAAGTGCGCCATGGCCTCCACAAGCTGGAGATACGCTAGAGGGTGGTGATTCACCCTGGATTGTATATGATTTTAATGAAGCTGCTGAATTGGGGACTTTAGGAACTTATGCGAGCGGTTTAGTAGATGATCTGAAAATATTTTCTATTGTTGGAAATCAAGTAGGAAAGGCCAGTGCTGCTTCTACTACATCAATTACTTCCACTTCCACTAGCAGTTCAAGCGGCACTACTAATTTTTGGGTAGGACGTGAAAGCGAAGTCTGGGATTACTTTGATGTTACTGCAAATTTGCAAGACGTGGCCGGTCCTATTTCTTATGTTCAAGCAAATAGCGAAGGCACAAGAGTCACAAATAGCGCAGTAAATGCTGCAGTAACTTCTGATGGAGTATTTACTTTTGGTCTTTACGCAAACCACACCGATCAAAATGGCTCTGAAATCGCCACTGAAGTTGTTACTATTTCAAATCTTTCTGCTGGTGCTATAGTTGATTTAAGCGGCATTGCTGGAACTCAATATCCTCCCGAACCTCCGGATTATCGAACTCAGCTTACGGAAGGTGTGCATCCGTATATATTTAATTCATATGAAACTACAAATCAAAACCAACGTGCCACAGCAACAGCAACAATGCGTTTTAATCCAGACGGTTCGTACACCACTGATTTTAATGAAGGCGGTGTTTTTGCAACTCCTAGCCCTGGTGTTAATTGGGCAAACGGATCAACGGGCGACGGCTCCGGCTATTGGATACGCGCTAGAGATACAGGTAATACAATTGGTTCTCATTTTACTGGAACTACCGGTGTATGGCTAGAACTAAATCAAGCACGAGATTTTTCGGTTCAAGCTACTGCGCTGGCAGGGTCTGCTCAAACTCCTACCGAGCAAGTCGAAAAAACGGTACGGCTTTACATAGACATTGTTCAAGCGCCTAGTGCTGCTGAAGCCGAAGTGATTTTTCAAAACGCTAACGCGAATAAAGATACGAAAGAACTAATAATTAATGCGTACGCACTTTCTATATTCTTTTAACAAAGATAAATAATAGTATGAAAGATAAAATAAATGATGATTATGAAACCTCTCGTGACACCTACTTGGATTTAATAGAAGGCGGTAAAGAGTCTTTGGAACTATTGATTCAAGTTGCTCGCGAGTCAGAGCATCCTCGTGCGTTCGAAGTACTATCGGGTATGATTAAAAACATAGCTGATGTTACTGACAAACTCATGGACCTAAATAAAAAACATAAGGAAGTTACTGCTCCTGATAAACAGGAAGCAAAACAAATTACTAACAACAATGTGTTTTTAGGAAGCACAACTGATTTACAAAGATTTTTACAAGATGAGAGCAAGGTGATTGACGATGTCGTACACACTCAAGATGACGGATAATGATACTTATCAATACAATCACCTCGTAAAAAAGGACGGCGTAGTTCAGGATTGGACCAAGGAAGAGATCCTTGAATATAAAAAATGTATGGACAGTCCCGCATATTTTGCGGAAAAGTATGTCAAGATTATTTCGCTTGACCGGGGTCTTGTTCCTTTCCGTCTTTACCCCTATCAAAGAAGGATGTTCGAACATTTTAACAATTATCGTTTTAATGTTGTTCTTGCTTGCCGACAGTCTGGCAAATCAATATCGTCTGTCGCGTATCTACTCTGGTATGCAATATTCCACCCTGAAAAAACAATTGCGGTCCTCGCTAACAAAGGGGCAACTTCACGAGAGATGCTTGGGCGTATTACGCTTATGCTGGAAAACCTTCCTTTCTTTTTACAGCCCGGTTGTAAAACTCTTAATAAAGGTTCTATTGAGTTTTCTAATAATAGTAGGATTGTTGCTGCTTCCACTAGCGGGTCTTCTATTCGGGGTATGTCTGTTAATTTGCTCTATCTCGATGAGTTTGCTTTTGTTGAGCGAGCAGCTGAATTCTACACTTCCACCTATCCTGTTGTCTCTGCCGGAACGGATACAAAAGTTATTGTCACCTCAACAGCGAACGGCATTGGCAACATCTTCCATAAAATCTGGGAAGGTGCAAATCAAAACACAAACGAGTTCAAACCTTTTAGGGTAGATTGGTGGGACGTTCCCGGAAGAGATGAAGACTGGAAAGAGCAGACGATTAACAATACGTCGCAACTCCAGTTTGATCAAGAATTTGGTAACACGTTTTTTGGAACCGGCGACACATTAATTAATGGTTCAACCCTGTTAGCCTTGCGTGCAAAAAATCCTCTCGAACACAGAGAAGGCGGCAACCTTTTGATCTATGAGAAGCCCATAGAAGGTCACGAGTACATCATGGCTGTTGATGTATCGAAAGGAAGAGGACAGGACTATTCTACTTTTACTATCATCGACATTAGCACGAGACCCTTTAATCAGGTTGCTGTCTATCGCTGCAACACTATCTCGCCCTTGCTCTTTCCTAATATTATCTATAAGTATGCGAAAGTCTATTATAACGCATATGTGGTTATTGAGTCAAATGATCAGGGTAGTTTAGTGTGTAACGGATTGTATATGGATCTCGAATACGAGAATATGCACGTCGAATCCGCAACTAAAAATAAAATGGGAATTGAAATAAATCGCAAGACAAAACGATTGGGTTGTTCTGGATTTAAAGATCTTCTTGAGTCTGGGAAATTACAAATACACGATGAGCAAACCATTTTAGAAGTTTCAACTTTTGTGTCTAAAGGCATATCGTATGAAGCAAGTGAAGGTAATCATGATGACCTTGTGATGAACCTTGTGTTGTTTGGTTATTTCGCCACTGGAACTTATTTTGCTCAGATGACAGACATCAATCTAAAAGAAATGATGTATAAACAACGTATGGAAGAAATAGAACAGGATGTGGTGCCATTTGGTTTTGTAGATGACGCATCAGAATATATTGAAAGTTTAGAAACTGAAGAAGAATTTAAAGATAAAGATTGGCATATCCCGTTTGAATTTGAGGGGTGGGAGAATGCCATTTAGTTATCACAACGTTGATATAAAATTCATTCTCAATAAAGAAGAATTTGCTTCTTTAAAAACGCTTTATGATGAATCTCCAGTAATGTATGCACATCAAGATTATAATTTGTTTAATGTAGAAAAAAGAATTGTCAAAAGCGAAGACCATAAAAATAATATTGCAATTAATCGTCTTGATAAATATGGCAATCAGTTTGGCCTGATCCCACATTCTCATTATTTTTTAAAATATCCTGAATGGTCTTTTACTAAGTGCCATATAGACAATAAAAAACTTGTGCAAAAAACAATCATTACTTTTGTTGATGTTTCAAAAGATCTTGTTGGTGGAGACAGTTTGTTTTATGAACCTTATTGGGATTTGCCTCAAGAACCAAATACTTATGTTAAAAGAAAAAAAAATTCTAAAGCATATAATGCAGTAGACATAATTCCTGTTATTGCTCCTAACAAGATTGGAAGCAGTTTGATATACGATGCTACGACAACGCACGGAGTTACTCAAGTTCGAAGAGGTCATCGCACAGTTTTGGTTAGCTGGTTCAAACATCAATAAATTATAAATAAACTTATTGAACTAACCGTATTATGCTTCTTATTAATGTTAACAAAAAAAGGACAAAACTATGGCATTTTTACCTTCTGAGTCTCCAGCCATATCAGTCAGGGAAGTGGATTTATCGGGTATTGTGCCTGCCGTAACTTCTTCTACTGGCGCACTGGTTGGGGGATTTAACTGGGGTCCCGTAGAAACACCTCGTCTCGTAGGAAACGAGGGTGAGCTTGTCTCGCAGTTTGGGTCACCTAAACTTGTAGACTCTGAATCAGCAATTGATTTCTTGTCTGCTACACAATTCTTAAAGTATTCAGGTAGTCTGTACGTTTCTCGTACAGTAGATGTAGATCTCGCTAAAAACGCTCATGATTCTGCAGACGCTCTTAATAGCGTTCTTGTCAAAAACATTGGCGATTGGGAATCTAAAATTGATACGTACAAAGATCAAACAGCAATCACAACTCGTAAGAGGTTTGTTGCTAAGTATCCTGGTAAAGTAGGAAATTCTTTAAAGGTTTCTTATTGCCCTTGGTCTACTGGCAACACCGCCTGGGCTGGATGGAGTTATGCTTCTTATTTTGATGCACCTCCCGCCACATCAGATTACGTAAATAACATTGTTCCTAACGCACACGATGAAGTTCATGTAGCTATTATCGATGAAGATGGAGTATTGACTGGAACGCCGAATTCAGTATTAGAAACTTTCCCGTTTGTTTCTATGGCTAAAGACGCCAAGAAAAGCGACGGAACTTCTAATTTTGTATTAGATGTTATTAATAATACGTCTTCTTATGTTTGGGCAGCGGCTCTTGATAGCGCGGTTCATCCTACAAATCTTCTTGCAAGCGAATGGACTGCGACCACTATTACTGGAGCAGGAGAAGATGTTTATGAAAGCAGTTTCAACGCTGGCGCTAATGGTGATGCACCTAGCAGAGCGGACTACGTTCGAGGATTTGAAGATTTTAAAGATCCAGACACGCTGCAAATAGATTTTCTGATTGCTCCGGGATTGACTACAAGCAATGACGATCACAAAACAGTGGTAAACAATCTTGCAGAAATTGCAGGGAATGATCGTAAAGATTGTGTTGCAGTAGCTTCTCCCCCAAGAGACAAAGTGATTGGTGTTACCGACACCGCTCAGATTACTACCGATGTTAAATTGTTTGCTGACAGTTGTAGTTCATCATCATATTTAGTGTTGGATAACAACTATCTCAAAGTATATAACAAGTATCAAGACAAGTATGAGTATGTTCCCGCTGCATCTTCAACCGCTGGTTTGATGGCTGCTACGGATAACGTTGCCGCACCATGGTATTCACCTGCGGGTCAAAGACGCGGACAATATTTTGGAGTGTCTTCTCTTGCCTGGAGTGCTACCAAGTCTCAAAGAGATACGTTGTATAAGAATGGTGTAAATCCAATCATCAGTTTCCCTGGTCAGGGAGTTCTTTTGTTTGGAGACAAAACCAAACTTGCACGTCCTTCTGCTTTTGATCGCATCAATGTTCGTCGCTTGTTCCTCCTTATGGAAAGAGCGATTAAACAAGCTGCAGAACAAGTTATGTTTGAATTCAATGATGAATTCACCAGAGCAGAATTTGTTAACATTGTCGAGCCTTACTTGAGAGATATTAAGGGTCGAAGAGGCATCACTGATTTCCGTGTTGTGTGTGACGAAACAAATAAC